>Ga0315899_10000038_pt1 | contig 193351 bp, 210 predicted proteins | sample LakEriMetagenome_2_FD_203518 | JGI IMG/M metagenome (GOLD analysis project Ga0315899, IMG submission 203518) | Freshwater fungal communities from buoy surface, Lake Erie, Ohio, United States - Buoy 4 MA112 | ecosystem: Environmental > Aquatic > Freshwater > Lake | place: USA: Lake Erie, Ohio...
CACTTGAACCGTCTGTTCCTGAAACTCCTGATGTACCTGAAGTACCACTTGAACCGTCTGTTCCTGAAACTCCTGATGTACCGCTAGTTCCTGAAACTCCTGATGTACCGCTAGTTCCTGAAGAACCGTCTGTTCCTGAAACTCCTGATGTACCGCTAGTTCCTGAAGAACCATCTACACCTGAAACTCCTGATGTACCGCTAGTTCCTGAAACTCCTGATGTACCGCTAGTTCCTGAAGAACCGTCTGTTCCTGAAACTCCTGATGTACCGCTAGTTCCTGAAGAACCGTCTACACCTGATGTACCGCTTGAACCATCTGTTCCTGAAACTCCTGATGTACCGCTAGTTCCTGAAGAACCGTCTACACCTGAAACTCCTGATGTACCGCTAGTTCCTGAAGAACCGTCTACACCTGATGTACCGCTTGAACCATCTGTTCCTGAAACTCCTGATGTACCGCTTGAACCATCTGTTCCTGAAACTCCTGATGTACCACTAGTTCCTGAAGAACCGTCTACACCTGATGTACCGCTTGAACCATCTGTTCCTGAAACTCCTGACTCACCTGATGTTCCTGAAGAACCACTTGAACCTGATGTTCCGCTAGTTCCTGATTCACCTGATGTTCCTGAAGAACCACTTAAACCTGATGTTCCGCTAGTTCCTGATTCACCTGATGTTCCTGAAGAACCACTTGAACCTGATGTTCCGCTAGTTCCTGATTCACCTGAAGAACCACTTGAACCTGATGTTCCGCTAGTTCCTGATGTACCTGAAGTCCCACTTGAACCATCTACTCCTGATGTACCTGAAGTCCCACTTGAACCATCTAATCCTGATGTACCTGAAGTTCCTGATGAACCACTTGTCCCTGAAGTTCCAGTTCCACCACCAATAATATTCACTAATACAGTGTTTCCAGAAATACTTGATACTGTTGCACCACTAAATTGAATTTCAGTAACACCTGAAATTGAAGTTGTACCATCACTTATTGTTGTTAAACTAGATGAACCACTAGTTCCTGAACTACCAGATTCTCCACTAGTTCCTGATGAACCACTTGAACCTGAAGTACCAGAAGTTCCTGACGGTGTTGCTAATGTAGTTACTAAATACGAATAGTTTAAAGTACCCTCAGAATAAAATGTTGCGGTTCTATTTTGATTATCTCCATTATTGACATATAAATCAACAATTATTCTATCAGTAATATCTAACACTGCCGATGTTGGCAATGCGTTTATCTTTATTTCAACTGGTGTTGTATTATTTGTATCCCACCCAATTTGAACCGCACTTGACGTAAATAGTGTTGTTTTAGTGCCCCCTGTCGTATATTTTGACACCACATAATAAACACTAAGATTATCATTTTCAGCATTTTTAGTAAAGTAGGTATATGCGTGCCATAGACCGTTTGGAATTATAACAACACCAGGTTCTCCTGGGTCTGTTATAAAACCTCCATTAACCAAAACATTTTGTTCATTAGCAGTTAAATTTACGGTTACTGTACTTTGCGGTAGTCCATCGGTTAATTCACCTAATTCTTTATATGGTGTTACACCTTGTGCTACGGATTGGTTAAAGAATAAATTTTGTCCTCCAGACACACCGTCTTGTCCTGATGTTCCTGATGAACCACTTGAACCTGATGTTCCGCTAGTTCCTGATGAACCACTTGAACCTGATGTTCCGCTAGTTCCTGATGAACCACTTGAACCTGATGTTCCGCTAGTTCCTGAAGAACCTGAGTTTCCTGATGTTCCGCTAGTTCCTGATGAACCACTTTCTCCCGATGTTCCTGATGTTCCTGAACCACCTCCCCCTGATGTAACTCCTGTAATAGAAATTGTACCACCAGTTGAATTATATAATTCTAATGTACTTGACCCTGAAAAATAGGTGCCACCCGTAATTGAAACTCCTTGAATTGTTTCAACGTCTCTGAAACTTACTTCCGTAGTTCCATCATTATATACAAGGACTTTTCCTAAAGTGTTATTTGTATCACCACTTTTTAAGTAGAATTTTCCATCTACTATTAAACCGTTTTTAACTTTAAATTCGTGCGCCATCTAGTTTTCTTTTTTCACTTTCCAAAAGAAATATTTTTATTCTTTTGATAAATACAACATAATGTTCTTTTGGTGTAACTAAAGTAAAAAAAAAACCACCTTTTTTTGGAAGGTGGTTTTTTTAAATTTGTTTTATATATTAAGGTGTGGGACTTGCCGTTGGTGTTGGCGTTGGAGTTTCCGTAGGTGTGTTAGTTGGAGTTTCAGTAACCGTTGGTGTTGGAGTTATCGTAGGAGTTGGTGTTGTTGTCTCAGTAGGTGTTGGTGTCGGAGTTATCGGAACATTAATTTCTGCACTAATATATACAGTTTGTCCTGTAACCCATTGAGTTGTTGCTGATTGTATTAAAACAGTATTACCTGTCACACCTGATGGTACAAGTGAAATACCAGTTCCAAATACAAATCCTGTTCCTGGTACACCTGGAGGCGTTCCCGTACTACCACTCCAACTTTGGAACGCATTTGTACTACCCGAATAAATTGCAGAATCACCATTTTGAGTTAATGTTATTGTTATACTTTGACCTGTAAATCCTGAGAAATAATTGGTTCTATCTGTTGAAGTAATATCAATAGAATTGAAATAAATACCATTTCCGTTAGATATAAATACGTTGGGGTCTGTGGTTCCCGTTTGTCCAGTTCCTTGTTCAGTCATAATAGTATTTCCTGATGTTGGGAACTCATAAGGTAATACTACCAAATTAAATCCATACCCTGTTACAGGTATTGGAGTTACTGATGGTGTTGGAGTATTTGTCGGAGTCTCAGTCGGTGTTGGAGTATTAGTCGGAGTTTCAGTTGGTGTGTTGGTCGGAGTTTCCGTAGGAGTATTAGTTGGTGTTTCAGTTACCGTAGGAGTTGGTGTTGTTGTCTCAGTAGGTGTAGGTGTCGGAGTTGGTAATGAACCACAAGGATTAGTTGTTTGAATAATAATATCGGGGTTTCCACCATTAGTGAACGAACCACACTGAGCACAGAACGTATATCCAGGTACTTGGTTATCGCCTGTAAATGTATGTGATTGTGGATTACCATAGAAGTCATTCCATGTAATTGTATATGAAGGTGGTGCTGTAAATCCAGTGCCTGTATATGTTAATATATACTCACAACCAAATTGATATGGTGTTGTAGTTGGTGTAGGTGTATTAGTCGGTGTTTCAGTAGGTGTAACCGTGTTTGTTGGTGTAATTGTAGGTGTAGGAGTGTTAGTTGGTGTTTCCGTTGGTGTTACCGTATTAGTTGGTGTTACCGTGGGAGTTGGCGTACTAGTTGGTGTTTCGGTATTTGTAGGTGTTACCGTTGGAGTTGGTGTTTCCGTTGACGTAACACTTGGTGTTGGAGTTGGAGTTGTTGAACTTGTGCTAGGTGTTGGTGTAATCGTTGGTGTTGGTGTAGTTGTTGGTGTTGCTGATGGAGCAGGATTTGTACAATTCGAACCAATTGTGTTTTTCACATAATTTAACTGCCAATCGTTACTTGGGAAGTATCCCAAAAATCTTATTAGTCCCGAATTAATGTCAGCACTCAAAATAACATCATCAGTATAACCTAAATCTTGTGTGCACACTTCAGTCCAATCAACATTTGTTCTGTCGGTTATAATTGTAAATGTTCCAGCTCTGTAGTTATCACAATTTGTTAAAATATAATTATAAAAAATACCTGTAACACCACTTGTAGGTTCGGTATCAATAACTCTTAATCCTGTATCTAAATTTGAGGCTTCACCATAACTGATATGGTCTAAAGTTGTAAATCCTGTAATGTTTACAGTACCACCTGTTGAATCATATAATACAAGTGTTCCACCGCTTAATGTTCCACCTGATGTGTAAACATCAGTAAATCCAGAAATATTAACTGATGAATCGTCACTACTATTAATTGTTAAGATTCCTGTTTCATGGTCAAAGGTACCACCCGTTACAGTTGTTCCACCACCACCTGATGTAAATCCTGTGATTGAAATTGTTCCACCAGTGTTGTTGTATAAATCTAATGTTGTTGTTCCTGAGTTATACGTTCCACCTGTGATTTGAACACCACCACCTCTATAAATTCTCCAATTAGCGTTAGAGGCAGTTACACCTGATACACCTTCAATTGTTGAACCTGTCCAAGAATTAATAAATGCAGTACCTGCCGCTGAACGAGTGTTAACGGTAGTTGCATATGCGGTTTGTGTAATAGCAGAAGTACCTGTTAATCCGGTAATTGACGACCATAAAGTATCATAGTTTGGTATGTTGTATTGATATGTTGTTTCATTTTCATAAACATAGACTAACATCCCTAATCTTCGTCTGCCTGATGAAATATTATCCGAGTTTAAAGTTAAAGTATCCGGTAACGCTGAAATGGCTCTTTTAGAAAATTGAATTGGTATTGTATTTCCTGAATATTCAATAGCACCAGTGGCGTTATTAGTTGTCCAATTTAAATCGGACAAGGAATATACTTCCATGTACCCACCTGTTTGTAGAACACTAAAATTACTACCGTACGGTTTACCAACAGGTACTGAATTTGAACCTGTTAACTGTACGGAACTTAAGGGATTTTTATACGGAAAACTCATTTTGTTGTAAATATTTTATTATTAAGGTGTTAATGAATATTCATTTCCCGAATAATACCAAGTGTTATTCGTTGACAATCCTCCCATGTTTGGACCAACATAGTACATTCTATAATTACCATTGTAATACACAGGACCATTATAGTTTATAGTTGCATTACCACCATTGTAGTATATTGATGAATCCATATTCAATACTGTTACTGGTGGACTTGCGTTTCCTTGATTTATCTTCTTTTCGTATCCAACTAAAGTAACTGTTGGTATTAAAATAACGTGTGAGGCGTTTCCATTACCATAGATTCCTGATGCTGGCACAGTACCTGATGGTATGTTAAATTCATCCAATAAGTTTGAGGTTAATGTTAATTGTCTAACTGTTGGTAAACCTGTGACACCTGACGTTGCATACATTGACATCCAATTTACAATATCCGTAGTTGGAACAGAAGTTCCCAATCCAATTGGTCCCGTAACACCATCAAAACCAAAGAATGCCGTATTACCTGTATTAAATAGGTAGGTATTAATATCTACAAACATACTTGAACTTCCGTCGTCAGGTTGTATAAATAACAACGCTGGTGGTAATACTGAGCTAGGTGTAGGTGTTGGTGTATTAGTTGGCGTCACAGTGTTAGTTGGTGTCACGGTATTAGTAGGTGTGACTGTTGGTGTAGGTGTTTCAGTATTTGTAGGTGTGTTTGTTGGTGTAACAGTTGGTGTAACCGTATTGGTTGGTGTATTAGTAGGTGTATTAGTTGGCGTCTTAGTTGGAGTAATGCTTGGAGTAATACTTGGAGTAATACTTGGGGTTACAGTATTAGTTGGTGTGTTAGTAGGAGTAATACTTGGAGTTACTGTGTTTGTTGGTGTCACAGTATTTGTAGGTGTTACAGTATTAGTTGGTGTAACCGTATTTGTTGGTGTAATTGTATTAGTAGGAGTAACTGTTGGTGTTACCGTGTTTGTAGGTGTTATTGTGTTAGTTGGTGTAATACTCGGTGTCGGAGTATTTGTAGGTGTGATTGTATTAGTTGGAGTGACCGTTGGAGTCACAGTGTTCGTTGGAGTAACGGTGTTAGTAGGTGTTACAGTGTTAGTAGGTGTTACAGTGTTAGTAGGCGTTACTGTTGGTGTTGGTGTTTCAGTTGCAGTAGGAGTACTAGTTGGTACTGTTGATGTTTCTGTTGGTGTTGGTGTTACTGTTGATGTTGGAGTAATTGTAGGTGTAACAGTTGGGGTAGGTGTTGGTGTTGGTGTAACACAACCTGATTGGTCAGTGTTATATAATAATACTGACTGACCAGCAACTAAATTGACCCTTGTAACCGCCGAATAGACTGGTGTTCCTGTTGTTGAGCCAGTATAAATGCTAAATGGACCCGCAGCATTCGATTGTGAACTTATTCTAACAATATATGTTTCAGAACAAGAACTGAAACTAACTTGGTTTTCAACAGTCGTACTTGGACAGCTTGGGTCTTCGTTTACTATATAAATTGATACTGTATCTAAAGATGGCATGGTTATCTGTTAACTTTAATAGATAAATACTTGATAAGTTAAATTAGATTAGTTGTTTTTTTTTTATTTTTTTAAACCGATTCTATATACGGTCCAAAACCACACGAGTCAACCACTACTTCAACACAAAAATCACATTCAGCAGTGTTAATTATAACCTCAAAACCACAAGTTAAATCACAAGTTAAAACTTTAAAAATTTCACAACCTAAACTGTCAATCATTTTTAAAATGATTTGAGGTGCGCCAACAAATATTTGAGGTAAAATAAATGTTAAGGTTGGTGAAGTGGTACTACCAGTACCAATTAGAGTACAATTATTGAGGTCCAAACCACACATATAAAATGTAAATGGAGCCGTTCCTGTTACTGATGTTATGTATAATTTTGCTCCCATATTCCTTATGCTGTATTTGTTGGTGTATTTGTTGGTGTTGGTGTTGGAGTAGGCTGTGGGTATATTGCCCATCTGTCTTGTAACCATATGGTTAATCCTTCTAAGTTATTTCCACTCAAAGGTCGACTGTATATTAAATATTGTAAAATGAATCCACTAAAATAATATACTTCACCAAAATCAACACCAAGATATATTCCATCAACTGTGTTTGATATTGTTGTACCAACATTTGATACAAAAGTTAAATTCTGTAACACTCCATCAATATAAAACTTCAATCTATTTGAATTACCAGTTTGTGTTCCGTCAAAAACTAAAGTATGAATGTGGAAGTTTGTATCAACCGCAGTAGTAGTTGTTGCCAATCCACCCGCAGACCCAACTTGATATGTACCACCTGACAATCTAATGTAAATTTCATTAGTTGACGACCCTGATTCGCCCATTGACATTTGTTGTGTTGAAGATGGATTGAAAGTTTTTCCGACCCAAACAAAAGTTGCACCAGTACTGTTTTGTAAATCAACAAATGGGTTAACGCTCAATCCATCTGATGTTCCGTCAAACCAAGTTCCTCCCGAAGAATTTTGAACATTAGACCACCATTGAGGTCTTGTTGTTGCTCCCCCTATTGGATTCGCATTATGAGCGGCAGATGAAAGGTCAGTCCATTGAGTAAATGTTGCACCACTTGTGGCTGCTCCAACAAAATTCAAGTTTGTCGAGGCATCATAATTAATTTCAAGTGTTGGGTCCGATGGTGATGGTGGAAGAGGAGTTGGTTCAGGTGTCGGAGTTGGAGTTTGAGTCGGTGTTATAGTATTGGTTGGTGTTTGTGTCGGCGTTTCACTTTGTGTCGGAGTGTTAGTAGGTGTAACTAATTGGTCTGTTGAAGTTGGCGTCTGAGTTGGAGTATCAGTTATTGTTGGCGTAGGAGTCTGAGTTGGAGTATCAGTTATTGTTGGCGTAGGGGTTTGGGTTGGAGTATCAGTTACCGTTGGCGTAGGGGTTTGGGTCGGTGTATCAGTTACCGTTGGCGTAGGGGTTTGGGTCGGTGTATCAGTTATTGTTGGCGTAGGAGTCTGAGTTGGAGTATCAGTTATTGTTGGCGTAGGGGTTTTGGTTGGAGTATCAGTTACCGTTGGCGTAGGGGTTTGGGTCGGTGTATCAGTTATTGTTGGCGTAGGAGTCTGAGTTGGAGTATCAGTTATTGTTGGCGTAGGAGTCTGAGTTGGAGTATCAGTTATTGTTGGCGTAGGGGTTTGGGTTGGAGTAGGAGTTACTGTCGGTGTGCTAGTTGGTGTTTCAGTATTAGTTGCTGTAGGTGTTGAAGTTATACTTGGTGTTGTTGGGAGAGCTTCAATATACGGTCCAAAACCACACAAATCAACCACCACTTCAACACAGAAATCACATTCGGCAGTATTAATTATGACCTCGAAACCACAAGATAAATCACATGTGAATATTTTTTTAATCACACAATCATTACTGTCAATCATTTTAATCATGATTTGTGGTGCAGAATTAAATAAACTTGGTAATAAAAAAATAGGGTCAGGTGAATCTGTGGATACTGAACCTAATAAAAAAGAATTATTTTCAAAAATGTCACATACGTAAAAATCATATGGTGACGCTCCAGTAATTGATTGTATGGTTAACCTTGCGGCCATTATGATTCACAAATTATATTATATTCTATACGTAATCCCACAATAAACTCTGAGTCACTAAGCGGGTCTGTATTACCATCACAATCTGATTTTACCTCAATAATATTTGTTTGTGGATTTACCGTATAACTTGCAACACCTGTAATTCCCGATAAAATACTTTCTAACGCATCTACCCATTGAGATTCGCTTGGAACGTCTGTTAGTGTTGTACCAGTGTAAAAACTTTGTTGATATGTATTACCACTGACTTCTATTGTTGCAATATAAGTTGCCGCGGATAAAACACAGTTCGTATTACCCGTAGTTAAGTCATAAAAACCTTCATTGACCATTGTATCAAAATCTCTTTTGTTATTAACTGTTGTGTTAAATCCACTACTAATGACCGGTACAACTTGATACCCAACAATAAAAGGTGTACAAGGAACAATGACACTCCTTGTTAATGTACAACCACTTGAATCGGAAACTGTTACACTAAAGGTTCCACCCGTCAAATTAGAAATGCTTGGTCCTGATTGACCAATCGGTACGTTGTCTGACCATTGATATGTAAATGGGGGTGTGCCAGAAAATACACTTACAGTAATTGTACCACCTGAACCACTATTACCACAACTTGTTGACTCCATACCATAATCTAATGAGCTGGATGAACTAATCGAAAATGATTGATATACTGAACAGTTGTCTTCGTCTCTAACTTGTAAAGTGTAACTACCCGATGATAATCCATTAAAAGTGACTGCTGATTGTGGAACATCAATATACTGAATCACAGGTATATTATTTTTTGTTAGAATCATATCTAACACACCTGTGTATCCTGTTCCAACCTGAACAAAACATGAACCATTATCCTGACCACATGTTGTTGCCGAAAGTGTTGTTGTTATACTAAACTTATCATTAGTAAATAGTGTAACATCTTGAGTAAATACACATCCGTTGGTATTACTTATAATTACAGTATATTCACCTGAATCTAAGTCAGTATAATTTTGTGTTGTTAAATTTGTTGTAAATGATTCGGTACTCAAATCAGGTTTGACTAATGTATATATAAAAGGACCATTACCAAGAACGTTGACCGAAATAGTTCCACCACTTGCTGAACATATAGAATTTTGTGTGTTAATTGACAATACTGAAAATCCAGCATTTGGTTGTAAATAAACACTACCTGTTACTGAACATAGAGCCGAATCCGTCACAGTAAAAATTGCAGTACCAGGTGTAAATCCTGTAAATATTAGATTGGTTGCATAACTAATTAATGTTGTACCATTTGTCCCTGAATAGAAAAATGGACCTGTACCGCCAGTAATTATAATATTTACAGAGCCATCAGCGGCAAAACAACTTGGGCTTACGGTTTGAAACGATACTATTTGTAACGGGTCAGCGGTTTCAACCTCAACTGATTTTGTCACACTACATCCTGCAGAATCACTAACTGTGACACTATAGGTGGAAGCGGTTAACCCTGTAATCGTCGTTCCTGTCGAACCATCACTCCAAAGATATGTAAATGGAACTGAACCTGTTAATCCTGTAATTTGTAACTTACCTGTGGGACCAAAACAATTTGTATCGTCAACAACAAAAAAACCATAATCTACAGATGTTGATGAATTAACTATTACTGACTCTGAATATCCTGAACAACCACCATAATCCTCATAGTAAGTTCTATAAACACCAGGTGCTAAGTTTACAAATGATAACTCACCGTTAGTTGTTACGGCACTTTGAACTATGGTATCTCCTGAATATAAATTTATAGTTATTGGATAAGCGGTTGACTGACCACTTATTGATATTACGCCATTATTTTGTCCACAAGTTGTGGCACTAACAGAACTTACACTTAGACATCCACCACTCGAAACTATTATATTTATGTAAAATTCATTATTTACATCACCCAAAGAATCATTGGCTCTTACAATGTAAACGCCAGCATCCAATCCTGTTTTAGTACTTCCAGTTCCAATGTTTGGGTCAACCCAATCAATAGTATATGGTTCAACACCACCCGAAAGAGAAATATAGATAGCACCACTACCATTATTGGAACAATCACCTGTTACTGAAAACTCATACTGAAAATTTGCCATTATCCACAAGAAATAGTTGCGTTTATCCCTACATTAAGAGTAAGTGTTTTGTCTTTAAATAGTTCCATACAACCTGAGTTTGATATTATAATTCTTTCTGAATTAACATTATAGTTTAATCCATATTGGTAAATAGTTGATAAGTAAGTATCTAATCCATCTATCCATTGTTGTTCTGTTGGTATACCATTTATACCATAACCAGTAAAGAATGGTTGTTGTACTAATATTGTATCATCTAATCTTAAATCAATATACCAAACAGCGGTAATTGAATTGAGGTCACAGTTTTGTAATTGGAACCCTTGTTCGGTGACAACGCCATTTAATGCGATATATAGAGCATCTGAGAAGGAATCGATTGTCGAGCTTGTTCCACTCCAAGGAATAGTTGCACCTGATATTGTTTCGTCAATACAATCATATGCAAATAAAACACCAGTTGCGGTGCAGGGTACACACGGTACTGCAACAAATTGACAACCCCTTTGTTTTCTGTAAACATACTTTTGTCTATGAAAAGCAGAGTTTTCATATTTCAAACCACCGTTCCATATTGTTGATGATGGAATAACCTGTTCAACTAATTTTGTCCAATAATTACCAATTCCGATTGAGTAGTCAATCATTTTTTGATAAGTGTATTTTGAGGTATCAACACCAGCTAACTCTAAGGATTGTAAATAATTCCAATATACTAATTGTAGTGTTGGGTATCCTGAAGATTTACCATCATTTGTAAACCATCTATTTCTAACGTTAATCATGTTGTGGTAAAATGATTGTGCAAACTCAGCGAATGTTTTAGTTTGTGGTTGTGGACTAATCACTGTCCAATCTATATTACCAGGAGATGGATAAGGTGTTGTTAAACCAGTATATGGTATTGGGTAATCATATTCATTCGATTGTGACCAAACATCATAAGTGATTCCCTGACCAACATTCAAAAATAAATCAACATTTTTTACGTTAAGTGTCAAACTGTTGTCCAATGATGTCGGTGTTGACTCATCAGCAATTGATTTTGCATTATCTTTGAAAGAATTAATTGTGAATCCTAAACTACCCATATTTGGGAAATTTCTATATCTTTGTAAAAATTGTTGTCCGTATGATGGAGCAACTTTTGTAACCTGTATAGTCGGCGTTGTTGATGTATATGTTAGATTCGTTATTTCTACCAAATTTTCACTGACGTGAAATGAATTTTGTTCATACCAACCTTGACCTTGTTGGAAAAAGAAATTTGTTGTTTGGTCAGGTGTTTTTGGAAACCCATCAATATTGATTGGGTAATCAGTAATTAAAAAGTCCGACTCTGTCGCAACTAAATTTGTTGTGAATGCGCTGTAAACCCTTCCTCTAATTTTGTATTCAGAACCAACCAAATATCCTGGTATCTGTTGTTGATAAGTACCACCTGAGATTTGAACATATTGTGTTAAGAAATCTTCGTATTTTAATTTTCTATCTGCGGTGTATATAGTTTCATTGAATTCAATCAAAGCATCAGGTGCACCAATAGTTCTCATCAAAAATTCTATGGATTTTCTTGTCCCTTTCGAGCGGAATAAATTTGATGCGTTTAAGATTAATCTTCTATAATATTCAAAATTTAATTCTGTAGGTGTTTGGTCTCTTGTCCATCCATCATAAATTGATTTGTTTTTAACACCATAAATTGACGTTAAAAAATCTTCATTTGTGATTGGTGAAATATTTGTATCCCACCCTAATGTCTTAGCCAAATAAACTAACAAAGCGGATGGTATATCATTTTCAGGAACATATTCCACAGATGTCATTGTTGCCAACGAATCAATAAAAATTTTTGTTTCATCAAAACTTCTACCGTAGATTTGAATAACCTTTTCAACTTTTTGGTCATTTGTATCAAATTCGTGAAATGCATCTGTGGTTAAAAATCTACTGATTAAATTTGTTTTAAATGTATCTAATTGTTCACCGTAAGAACTTAATGTTTCCAAGTAAACATCATAGGCGGTTGTAATAATATCCAAATTCCATACACCTAATAATGGCCAAGTTAAATAAACATATGATGTATAAAAAGTACCATCATCAGTTTGTTGTGGTAGTTTAAATTGTGCAGTATATTTTGGAACTACAAATCTATTTAATAAAAATTTTTGTATCTCATCAAAATCATTATTAAAAACCATTTCAGTTTTTAATTTATTCGGTCTCATTACCAAAGTATTTGTTGTTGTAACATCACCTGAAAATGGATTTCCACTAACGGTAATTGATAATGTTCCACTTGTTGTTGAATTTGAGGCTGTGAATAACATGAATTGATATTCTGTTGACCCGGTGCCAATAAACAAAGAATAATCTCTAAAAAACGTGGTCATATCCCTTAAGGGACTAACAGGTGTTGGTCTAAGAGCAATGTTCCTTGCCGCGTTTTGTGAAAAATCAATATCGAAAATATTTTTGATTCTTTGAACGTCCACGTCAAAACTTGTTGTGTTTTCGTTTTGATTGAATACGATGTTTGTCGCGGTATTAGCTGTGCTAAAATCAAAATAAACTTGGTCAACTTCAATAGCCGCTGGAAAGAAATTAATAATTTGTGTTATCGATGTTGAAAGTCTTTTACTTAATGACCCATATAATGTGAAGTTTGTTACCTCAGTCAAATCATATGACGGATAAACTTTTAAGTCTTTCGATAATGCTTCTTTTGCCTCAAGTATATTAACGTTCAAATCACTCAGGGTGATTGGGTTTGAGAAAACACCCGATTGATAATCATTATCAATCTTTTCAACCACCCCATAATTCCATATAAAATTTGTGTTTGTTAATCCACCACCTTGCGTTGTCTGAAAACCAACTAAATCTTCGTTGGGGTCAAGAAAACCTGCGCCAGGATTTGGGATAACTATTCTACTCATTATGGTATGATATTGTCAAAACTAACACTAAAGTCAATATTATTATTTCTATCTTGACGAACTTCATATAACAAGTCACCAAACTCACTTCTAATTTCAAACAAGTTGTATTGTTTGTAAATTCTACTTTCTGAGTCGTAAATAGTGTAGATACCTGTATCGATTGCTTTGCTTTGATTACCGTAAAGAGCTACAGCAATACTGTTCAAGTCATACTCAGCCATCTCTATTTCAATGGTGAAAGGATTAAAGAATGTATTAGTCAAAATAACTTGTTGTCCTGGCTGTCCAATGTATGGAACTGCGTTTGGGTTATTGGATGGTGCGCTTGATGGTGACACAGTTGCAAATACTAAGTTTCTTGCACTTGGTGAGTCGATATATCTATATCTCACAGAGTTCACATTACCAGCTGCGGGGTTACTAATTACAGTATCCACAAAGAAAGATGATGTTACGATTCTATAAAAATTGGGTATTTTGGTACCGTCTGTGTTTAAATATTCAACACGATATCCAACTAAACCTTGTGAAATAAATCTATTTCTAAATGCTGATGGTACATTATTAGTGTCCATTATAATACCCTTAACATTTGGTAAAGCAGATAATACACCACAATCTGTCAAAGTAGTTCGTATTTGTGCCGGTCTAATCATTAAAGTGTATATACCAATTTTATTAAATTCATTTGCCGGTAATTTTAAATTATATAATCCACCCAATATTTCATTACTATTACCACCTGTGTTTCCGTTATTGAAATAAGGTGTTAATATTTGTGATGCGTTGAGTTTTTTAATAATCGGTGTTGATGTAAAGTCACGTGACGGTGTATACACCAAGATGATTTCAACATCTTCAGGTGCCATGTCGGCTGGGCGAGTTATGCCATATGTTCCTAGTGCCATTTTATTGTTCTGTTAGTTTAAAATATCCATATCCGTATTTTATGAGGTCACCAAGATTGTCAACTTCACCTAATCTAAGTAAACTTTCCGTTCCTGATAATTTGCCCCTATCTATAAATACATTTGATTGTATTTCTGTAGCGTTCACCATACCAATTAATATTTCTTCTTTTACAATTGGAACTGGTGTTATGTTGTTTTCTGTTAATCCTGACGAGTTAGCAATGAATAATGTATATCCTTGAGGGAAATCATAATATAATGTATTCAAATATGTGTAACCTGTGTAATCAGGTCCTAAATTTTGGACGTACCCAATAATTTCCCCTTTTTGAATTACGGGAGCGCCGGGAATGTATGGGTTAGGACCATATTGTTTTAATTGTGTCAATTTTGAACTTGTAAATCCTGAAACTAAAAATGGTATTGTAGTATAGTTTGAAGATATTTGAGACTGAATATTATTTTCACTATCTCCTGTGAATATCCATTTATATGATATCGGTGTTCCTGACCAATAACCATCGCGAGGCACAAAATAATATTCACCGTCAGGATTGTCAAAACTAATATCGGTATATGGTATTGTTATTTTTTTAGTGGTGACTGTAGTACCCCAAGCTGCGGTGCCACTTAAACTAACATTATATACTTTTGATGAGCCATCAGATAGTGGAGCATAGTCATGTGATACAAAGTCAGGATATTTTTTAATAATCGTTTCATTTGGTTGATTATCACCCCAATCAATTTCATATACAATATCTTGTGCTAAAATTTCTGAGGTATTATATAGATATAATGTGTATGCGGAATTACCCGTTACACCACTATATACAAAATTATTATTAATATCTTTTTGATATATGGCACCGTCGAATCCTGAATAATATCCAATATCTTTGTATGTTTGTTTAAACATTACAGGTATTGTTAGTCCTGTCAATACTGAATCACCGTTGGTCCCCCCTGACAACAAATAAGTCATTCCCGTCCAAGCGGGTTCATCTCTTCCACCACCATCGGGAAATGGAACATAAACTTCTACCTTGGCAGATTCTAAAAATTCTTGTGAAATCACTATATTATATTGTTCTGTCTTCATGGATTTACATATTCATACCACTTAATCGGATTATAATCCGTACCAACTTTTGTTAAATTTCCTAATTGGTCTTTTAAAAATACCTCATAGGTATAATCATCGTAATTTAACTTAAGTGTATAGTAGAAATTTAATTCTTGTGAAAAGTTAAATTTATCTTGTTTTGTTCCTTGTGGTGTATTCATCATTCTTTTAAATCCACCAATGTTAGCATCATAAAATTTTGCTGACATAAATAATGTATCCACTTCGGGGTTCAAAAATTCAGGTGATTTTAACCAATATACAAAGTATCCCTCTTTGTCACCCGTAAAGTTCAGTTGGTATTCAGGTTTTCTGATTGCAACGGTGTTCTGTCCTATGATTGCAGATGTTGTCAGACCCTGTTGAGTTGGAATTATTATGGTTAACAAGTTTCGTTGTACGGTACTTTTCTCTGAATCATAAAAATCTAATTTGAAATAAGACTTTGAAAAAACATCCTCATTATAATAAATTTGTCTACTCGTAAATCCATTAGCTCTGTAATCCGATACCCACGCTGTGTTTGTTGTGGTTGCAGTTATTGATGAATCAGTTGTTGCAGAATAAAAATAAAAATCATAATGTGTACTTGTTTTAGACCCAACATCAATGACCTGTGGTGCCCAAGGCGCATGTGAATATCTTATGGTTTCAAAATTATCAATTGGGTTAATTGCTTGTTGAATAATTTCATTTTCAAAAACCTCAATGGCATCGTTAACACCATTCAAATCCCAAGTAGTTAATATTGGAACTTGTAACGCTAAATCGTTGTCATTGGCGTTTTGAATTGGGTTATATCTTAATCTTAAATTATTCACAAAGGTCTATAATTGGTTGAGCAACAACTTCAACAGATTGGTTTATATTACTAAATGGTGTTGATTGTAAGAATAATATTTGTGAAAAAGGATAATGTGCATCATTCAAAAATGGATAATCAACACCTCTTCCATTTTGGAAAATACCGTAATTTAAAATTGTTCTCCACAACCAAGTATTGAGATTTTGTGAGAAATAAGCCCAATAAGGTCGTGTGTTAACATTTTGTCCTACTGCGGTAGTTATAGAATCTGCAAAGTCTCTTAATTTAATTGAGTGGTGTGGTGTGTAAAAATAACCTGGTGGGTTATTACTTGTAGTAACTTCAGTTTGATATAAAGCATCGTTGAATGTGATTTTATGTTTACAATCAGAAACCACATATTCAGTTTGTTCGATATCGTTGTATTCACAAAAATCACCTGATAAAACGTCATCAATTTTTAATGGTTGATTATAATAAAAAGTATATGTTTTACCATTGGATACTTTATTATAAGAGCTAACAGGTATCTCGACTAAATTGTCATCAGCATTTGTTGCCCACCAGTCGTCCAAACTATCAGAATGAAAATTAAATGACCATCCTTTTTGTAATCCGTATTTATTATTGGCGGTTGGTTTTGGTTTATTGAACCATCCATAGTATCCTTTATTAACAATTGTAACAAACACATCGGTGACTGGTTTCATATTGTTATCAACCATATCATAGATATTTAAATCTTTTTTAAATGTGAAACTAAATGCTTGTGAGTTTTCTCGTATAGAAACTCTTTGTTGTAAGTTTGGTGTTAATGCTGAATATTCCATTTTCTGTTGGTTGGTAAACGGAACGTTTTCAAAACCCATTTTAGAAACATCAGATTCATTTTCATTTGTCAAAATCTTGTGTAATCTAACATAATATCTTGATTTGCTCTCACCTGAATTGGATATATCACCAATTCGTTTGAATGTTCCTGAAACACCATTTACAAATGTAGTACCTGTATAACCAGGATTTACTATCGAAAAACTTGTACTCGCGTTGTTATATCCTTGTTCACCAACTAAATCAACTCTAAATAAATTATTACCATCATAATTTATAGACAATTCAACATATTGGTAAGACGTTAAATTGTGATTTCCAGCACATCTGAATGTGATATAATTAATACCGTTCTGTACTGTGTTAATAATTGTAAAAGGTATACCATCAGATACAACAAAACTTAAGGGTGTTCCATTAATTTGTTTATCCACATATGACATTCTTTGTTCTGTGTCAGATGAAAATGGATAACTTAAATACACACCCCAATTGTATGTTGAGGCACTTTGCGGTTGTAGAATATTATGTGGATTTTCAACATCAGTCCTAATAAAATTAAATTCATTGTACTGTGGAAGTCCACCCCATTTTAAACCAAATGTGTCGGGAACTCTTTCAAATGCGTTAAATAATATTTGGTTATTATTGACCACAGATAATTCGTTTGTTAAGTATAAAAAATTCTTATATCCATCATAATCAGTTGTACCTGATATAACATTAGAAAATATGTTTGATATCTTTCCACCAATTCTAAATGTTGTTGACGACTGTCTTTCAACTTCAGTTTGTTCGGCAGCGTTTATATCACTAATTCGGTCAGAATCAATTAATTCTTTTCGGTCACCAATTAATTCAACGGGTACTGATGCAAGTCTTTCAGGTGCACCTTTGTATCTAAGATTACCTTTAAGTATTGTGATGTTGTTTTGATAGTTACCCATTATATATTAATTAGATTTTTTGTTAAAAATATATCGAATGCTGTCTTACCTTTTTTCAAACCAAAGTAGAAGTGATATGGTGCACCAACAACAATTCTACTATTAGGTAATTTGAAAAATCCGTCATACGTAAATCCTGTTACATTTCCGCTAGAGTCTTTTGATTCTAGTGAACTATAGATATAACCAGGTCTTTGTCCTGTTGGGTGTTTAACAAAACTTGGGAAATAAGTACTGTCATTTAATCTGTCAATACCTTGATAAGGTGTGGTATAGATTGTACCTGATGTTATCCAATTGTTTTCCTCACCACCAAACATACTTGGGTTAGTACCATTTTGTTTAATTTCCCATCTATACATTGGAACCACTTGTGTTTTATGTCCAAAAGTATTAAAACCAAATTTTGTTGGTGTGTCTATGAATATTTCACGGCCAGGGGAAATGTAATCTCTTGTTACAGTGTCAGAACTAAAAAATACACCAACCACAGGTTTTGGTGATGCTCCGTAAAATAAATTAGCCTCGCTGTATGACTCAGGTGAAAATGGTATAACACCAATTTCATTGTTAATACTATTTAATTGTGCAAAATCACCATCAATTTTTTGTGCAGGTCGGCTAAATAATTCACTAATTGATGAATCACCTAAACTTAATAATCTATCTAAAAAGTCTGCATTTGTTAATCTACTAATAATAAAATACTGCATCAAATCACTAACACCTTGAAATGATGTCGCTTTTAATCTGTCGGCAACATATCCTTGAAATTCAGGTTGTGCACAAACATTTTTAATTATGTTATCTTTAGGTCCTAAGTCAACAATAGTTGTTGGATTACCTAAAAAACGAACATTACCAAAGTTATCCTCAACTTGAGAATTTAACATCCCAACAAAATTACCGGTGTTTCCGTTAAAGGGACTTGAACGATAAAAGAAAGAATTGTTTTCTTCTTTGAATACAATCTTTTCCCTACAATAAACATATGTTGGGTTTGTAACCTCAATACCTGGATATATTTTATCATTTTGAAAACCTGGCATGTACAATACACCATTTATCCAATTGTTTGTAAATGTCATACCAAACACATTTCTACAAATTGCAAAACCCATTAAGAATCTTGACTTCCATTCTGCAAATGATTTTAAATCATCACCAATTGCCAAATCTTTAGCAACTAAAGTATAACATCCATTTGTTATTATTGGATACTCAGTATCACCGCCAGTATAATAAACAGAATCTGTTTTTGGTTTAACTGTCATACCTCCACCAGCACTTTGTGTATACGCACCTAACGGTACAATAGTAGGACAACTAAAACTACTCATAACTGATGTTGTACCTGTACCATAAGATTGTTCAAAATCCACAGAACTATTTGTACTATAATCAGAATTAGATGTTACATCACCAGCGATTTCGGTTGACGCACCATTATCAGATATTGCAAATACCGAAAATGCTTTATTTTGTGAAAAAACAAATCTATTATCAAATGAACTTGAACGTGGTAATCTGTCAGACCTCATAATAATTTTAGAACTTGTTGACATATTAAGAGTAATACCTGTTGAATATACATTACTGCTGTATGTCACACTTCCCGCACCACACCAATTAATTGGAGGATTTTCAAAACCTTTACATCTTCTTGTCATCAACCCTCCGCCCTCAACATATTCATTAGCAAAATAACCATTACGACCTATAACATATGTATTTGGTCCTGCCCATTTACCTGATGGTACTGAACTACCAGCAGCATAATAACCACTTATTTGAGTACCAATAGAATTATTTGTTGACGTATCACCAACTGTTGTATCATCAGAGTCATGGTCGGAATCAAAATTTGAATATAATGAGTGGTTATGTGTTGTATACGCACTATACTTAAATGTTCCATTACCCGTTGATGGTGTAAAAACATATGACTGATTAAATAATGAAACATTATTATCGGTTAATGAATCATGTCTAAGAAGATTCAAATTGGGCGCTATTGGTATGTTTAACTTATAATCAGACTCAACAACCATAGAGCCCTCAAGAAGTCCAAATGGTTTCGAAATATCAATTTTGGTTTTTTGTCTTGTTGTATATGGGTCAACTCCCTTCATTAAGATTATTACACCCAAGTTTTTATAATTTTCAATTAATTGTAATGGTTTTACAGGTGGGTCACTTTTACCTCTTTGAGCCTTATTATTTTCATCTTTAACATTATCAAAATAAACTGTCATTTGACCGTCAATAATTCTTTTGTAAAAACTACTATTGAATAAAAGATTATCAATTGTCGGTGTTGATGGTGTGTTTGTTTTTATTTTCGATTCAACAATATTTTGTATTTCACCAACGGTAGTTGCCGTAACTACTTGATGATATTCAATATCGGATGGGAATGTGTAACTAGCAACACCATTATATAATGTTTGATAGATATTAAATGGTTTTGTAATTGTACCACTACCGTTCGGATTTGCGTAACTAATATTTAAAGAAGTTGTACCTGAGGATATTGTTGTTCCAGTTACAGAGTAATTATTTAACCCATTTTCTACAGTTGACGCACTTAAAATATTAACATCGTAAGTTTGAGATAAATTAACAAAGGTTATTAAATTTCCTGTTTGAAACGTTGTTATGGCGTTTGCGTCTACCAAAAAAACCATTGGTTGGTCTTCATAAAACTCAGCGTTTGTGAAAGAAATTTGACCACCATTATCCAGGTAATTTGGATAAACTTTAATTCTGTTGGAACCTCCACCAGGTAAAGTTTCAAAATAATGTCCTTTTGTATTATATAAGTTAATTCTTTCAGGAATTGGTAATTCGTTTTTACTCCAAAAATATTCATTTAATGTATTAGTATAAAACGGTGTACGTGCAAAGTTTTTAGTTTCAACAACGGAATTACCTGCCATTACCTGACCAAATCCAGCATTTTTCTTAATTCTTAATATTTCATCATCATCATCAATTTCTGGAAAAGATACGTAGACACCCGATAAAGTTACATCCGCCAATGGTGAGGAATTAATGTCACCATTTACTAATGTATCAATTGCAAAATTATTGTCACCTGTTGTATTACAATCACATGTTGAGCAATCAGGATAGGTCATCATTGGTAAATTAAATGATGGAAATTTAAATTTTTTAATTAATAAAAGAGTAATTCCAACAATAAAAGCACCATTAAGCACTATTTTACCTATAGTTGGCGCTACGTCTAATAATGTCGCCCCAAAAGTTAAAGTTGATTTAATAAAGGCATTTGCAAGGTCAACACTCAACCAATATATATTACTTACGGCGTAGGTAAGTAGTAATGTAAAAAGTAAAGGTAGTAATTTATTCCATAAATATTTAACAATATGATAAACAATTATAAATAAACCACCGACAATTCCAAATATTTGGAACAAAATTGAAATTATAAAATATAAAAGGTCAAAATTTCTTACCCCATCATTAATTGGAAATTTGTTTACCTCAGAATCACAACTTCGGTCTAATATTTCTTTGATGGATAAGAATCTACTTCTATTAGTTCCCTTTCTATATTCATCAATTAATTGTGCTGTTGTATAAACTTTATTATAATTAAATTCATAGAAAAAATCTTGACAGCTAATTGCGGAAGTTTTATTAGGATAATCGTCCCAATTTAAAGAAAAGGCGTAAGACCTTTGGAATAATGAAAAGTTATAATCGTAATTATCAAAATTAATTGTGATTGTTTGTGGAGTTTCAATTACAACACCATTTACAACTTCAGTGGTTGTTTTTTTCTCAACAGTAATTTCAAGTGTTTCATTTCCGTTTGGTAAGTCAACCCATTTAGAATTATCAACAACATTATTAATTTTATAGGTAATACTTTTATATTCACCTGTAATTGATTTAATTAATAATGCTTTACCACCTGTACCAAAGTCTGAATATGTAAAAGTTCTTGTTTCTATTAATTTTGTATTATCACCAAATATTGGTGAAAAAATTGTAGTTTCACTACTTCTAGTTGCTGGGTCAACGTTACCAGTCCATCCATATTCTTTAATATTTGGAACCAAAAAGTTTCCTCTTAATAAACTACCTTTTGGGTTAAAAGCAGAAAGATTTAATAAACTAGGTCCAATGATACTATTAGATGTCTGTACAGCACTGACTTCTTTTTCACCATCATCGGTTTTAATTTTGAATCTGTATTTACCTTTTGTTGGAATACCAACACTTGGATTATTTGAAAATATCAATTCGCCGAATTCATTGGTTGACACATAATCTAAATTCATTGGTACATCAACAACAAAAGCACCATTTTCGTCAATGACCTTTCCACCCTGTTCTAACTGATACTGTTCTAATATTGGGTCACCATCTGTATCCACATTTATTGTTTGTCTTACCGCTAAAATTCTACCAGGTCCCGCAACCATTCCACATAAGTCACCTTGTTCTGAACTTGGTTTACAATTATTTTTTAACATAACAGAATCATTTGATGTCATGATTGACCCCATGAATGTTGCCGTCGGTTCAATTGTTATGTTTGAATCTCTTAAATCAAAATCTACCCTTGTTATGCCAACATCACAAACATCTCCTGTTCCCCAAAAAGAAGAAACTGAAATACTTTTTCTTTGATTGACAATTTGTGGTAATGATGCTAAATCAGATGAACTTTTAAATTGGTTACCGTCAAACTGTTTCGGGTTACCAAGATTCATTCTAATTAAATCGGTTGGTCTTAATGAGAAACAACCCATATCAGACAAATCAACATCTAAAATAACTTGTTGGTTTCCTAATGGAACTCCAACAATCATGTAATCCCCCGACTCGTTAGTTTTAACTGTGTACTTATAATATTTTTCATATATTTGTAATACTTCTGTTCTTGTTAAAACATCCTCTCTTGTTGGAAAAGTTCCTGTGGCAGCGTGTCCTTCATATGAAGGTGTATAGGGTAGTAAATTATATCTGAACCCATCTTCATTTTTGTCCGAAACATTTTTATATGGGTACAATGCCGATATTACGGGGTCATTTTGGTCAACTAAATCAATTGGTACAAAAACAGATACTTTGGCGTTTGGAACACCATACCCACCATTGGCAATCACACGACCAACCACAACTCCGTAATCAGAACAAAAACTTCTATACACATCAGACTGAGTAAGTTTCAAAGAAAGAATTTCCAAGAAATCGAAATCTTGGTCAACTTGTACTTTGATACTTTTGTCAGATTGTGTACTATTTCCTACTGATGTTCGTATCCTATAACTTTTAGGCATAATTGTTCTTTCTCATAAATAGTTAAAGTATTATTTTACAAAAATAGTCGAAGTAATTTTCTTGTGAAGATTACTGCTTAACACGAATACCAATATCTAAATTATCGTATCTAATTTGATAGAATTCTGTTGGTTGTGCATTTATAACATCATCAATCAATCTAATTTGTTTTGTTGTGGAATCTTGATATTTTTGTGCGGTCTGAGATGTTGAATATTTTCCTCCGACTCTGTTGAAGACCTTAACATCTGATATGTTAATAACACCTTCAGTATCTTGGACCAAACTTTTAATTTCAGAAATTAAAACATCTTCACCAAATTCTCTGTTTTGTGGTAACATATAATCACTAACTTTTGTTACAACATCTGATATGATTGAATTTTGATTTGTGTTTTTTGCAATTGTAATATAAATTTCAAATGCTAAATCAATAACTTTGCCAGTATCAACACTTACATAATCATTTAACATTCTATAGTTAGACAAGAAAGATGCTATGTTATCTTTCAAAACTTTTGGAACATTTTGAGTCATTTTACCATTATCATCTTGGCTTAACACAATTACATTAATCTTGTTGTTATTTTCCAAAATACCAACCTTAGCTGGAACACCAAATTGACCCGGCATCTTTTGTATTAACGAGTAGTAGTCACCAAGAGTGACCGCTCTGTTTTGTGATGCAAAGTTAAATGTAACATAATTTCTAACTTCCTCTACAGATGGTGGATTTGCCCCACCAATAGCCGCAGTAACGTTTGTACATTGGATTGAATTTCTAACAGCGTTTGCAATTTCAATCGATGGTCCATTTACATCAAAATTTACATTACCAACAGTATTAATAATATTAACACCAACATTACTTTCAAGACCACCACCAACTCTATATTGTATAAACAAAGTTGTATTCGGTGTTGGAATGAATCCTAAACTCAAATTGTTTTGATAATCGTTTACTCTCAAAGTCACACCTGTTCGTGCAAAGCTAGCTAATTGGTCATCAGCTGTTGTATTACCACCACCGAAAGTCAACTTCATAAAGTTTTCAGGCGTAAACTCAGTTATAAATCTATTACCACTTTTGATGTATTTTCCAACTTTTATATTAGAGGTATCACTTGGTTTCGATGGGTCAGGAACAAAAATTGTATCTTCGGCTAATGCTTGTACTTCATACCATTTACCAACTGAACTTAAGAATTCTTGATACGATGGTATATTATTATATTCAATTCCGTCTTTTTGTATTATTGACAATACATTAACCACGTTTCTTTCAGGTAAAAATAAACTTAAAAATGGTGTCGCATCTGCTTGTGTTATAACTTTTTTAAATACCTTTGTGATACCGTTTACCACAACCTCTCTTTTTATAATATTATAACTTTGTATGTTGTTTGACGCATCCAAAATTGGTATTACTTTTTGATTTTTTTCTCCTGAGGAACTAAATGCTGACGCAAAATTAATGTCATTTGGATTTTCAAATGTTTGTCCCGCACCAACAAATTGTGACCCAGCTTTTAAAACACCCATGTAATCAGGGTTAGGTCTGTCACCTAAAGCGGGTACATTAATTGTTATATCACAAACCGCGATTGATGGTCTGTTTCCCGGTATTTTCAAACCGTAAGTTCTTGCTATGTTATATATTGAACTTCTTTGTTGTGCAAATTCAAGGACAGTTTCCTGTATGCTTCTATCAATATGATAATGTAAGTTGTCTGTTACGGCAGCGTTTAAATCCATTAAAACAGAAAAAATTGATGCGTCATTGAAGTTGTCAATTAGGTCGGGATAATACTGTCTAGTATAATCAATAAGTTCTTGTCTTATAGCGGCAAAATCTCGGACGGTATAGGATATTCTTTTTTCAGCCATTTATGTTAAATATTTATAATTATGAAATCTTTTGATTGGAAAGCGTTATCACTGATTGTGTAATCAATTCTCATCTTAGCTGTGTATTCTGAAGTATTTCTACCACCAACCCTATAAACACCATTTCCTAAGTTCTCAGAGTTTAAAGTACCAACTGACTCATATTCATCAAATGGTAAAATTATAATATCATTAATAATTAAATTAGGAATGTACTTACTTACATTATCTCTAATATCATCTTTAATTGATTCAAATGTTACACCATCTAATGGTTCAAAAATAAATTCATAAATTTTAGTACCAAAATCAGGTAAATAATATCTACTACCTTTTCTAGTTAAAATTAAATGAATTAAATTACTTCTTATTTCTTGGTCAGGATTTTGAGACAAAGAAAGATAATCCCCCTTTAATGAATCATTAAAAGGAAAATTAATACCATAAGTTACACCATTAGCCATTGTTTATAAATATAGTTGTATTCCCTTTTTTGTGAGCAGGAAAAAAAGGACAATGTCTACAACCATTACCACAACAACTACCTCTCTTTAAATGAAACTCTTTTGTGAAAACATAAATTCCGTTTTCAATATAAAAATCAGAAGGGAGAAGTTTTTGACTTCCCCCTTCCGAATTATTAATTGTTTTATTTTGATTACTTAATTTCACACGCTCCACCAGCACATGCCAACTCACCACTCAAATCTGTGTTGTCTTGTAATTCAACAACTTTGGATAAGTCAATTGACTGTAATTTAGAGAATAATCTTTCGTATTCTTCTTCAGTACAATCTTCAAACGGTGCTTGAATGTAACTTCCACCATCATAAGGTAATACTGATAGACCATTGTAAAAGTCTCGGTTTTCCCACATCCACTCACCTGCCAATTCCCAGTCTTCAGGTTTCAAACTGATTGTTGCCGATACGTTGTGACTATTTGAACCTGTTCTGTGACCTGGTCTAACCCACTCTTGTGTGATTTTTTTAACACGGTCTAACAATTGGAAGGGTGATTCGGTTCTCAAAATAGCCCCCTCAGGTGCTTTTTGTGGAACTGAAATAACCGCTGTATCATGCGGACGGAAGAATTCATCTTCAACCAACTCAGGGTGATACATTGCCAAGTATTGGTAGATTGCTTCATTCTTACCTACACGGACTCTACGGATGTAATAATCGTTGTGCCATGCATGGATACCTGAAGATGTTCCCAATGTCAGGGATGTTGTACCAGCGGGTTTCACAGTAGTTGTACGGGCCGACTTATTTATACCAATTAATCCTGCAACTCTTACGTTTTCTTCTTTAACCAATTTAGCAGCTTCTTTCATGTTGTAACCCAATACAACACCTGAACCGATACCCGTCATTGATACACCAATCAATGCATCTTTTTCAGTTGTACGTTTCCATATGTCTCTTAAGTAATGGAAATCAGTGTATCCAGCTTGAAGTGTTCCAATGAACGCAGCTGCTTTAACACGGTTGTTTAAATCTTCTTGTGATTCAATGTCAGAAACATTTACCTCACACAAGTTACAGAATTGATTTGGTCTCAAAGCGATTTCACAACATGGATTGGTTCCCCAATCTTTGTCGTTTGTAAAGTAGATACCAGGTTCACCTGCTCCTGATGCTTCAACACGTTTCCACAAATCTAAGAAAAATTCTTTTGTGATTTTGTGTCTAACCAAAGTCGCAGAATTGTTAGCTCTACCTCTTTGTGGGTTGGTTTCCCACCAAGAACCTGACTTACATGAAATCATTTCATGGTCATCAGCTGAGAACAATGAAATCAATGCCGCTCTACGAATACCACCTGCAAGAACTGCGTCTGCAATGTGACATACCATGTCGTGAACTTCAATTGGTGTCATCTTTTCACCATCTTCTTTAGCGTCCAACATACCTTTCAATTTGTGAAGACAATCTTTCAAAGGTTGAGGACCAGGTGCTTTACCACCTGATGTTACAAGTTGAGCCCCTTTTGGTCTAATATCTGAAAAATCAAATTCAGGTGTTGACAAATGTTCACCAAAGTAAGACTTCATTAATACTTTGATTGCATCTGCCCATCCTTCAATAGAATCACCAACCAAGAATCTTCTTGTTCTATTCGGGTTTGGTTTTCTAATTTCAGGTAGTTTTTCTACGTGATGTTTCTGTACTGAATAACCAACACCTGTTCCACCTAACAATAGGAACATACTTTCAGCAAATGCGTCCAAGTGGTCGATTGGTAAATAAGCACAGTTGTAGATTCTGTTTGGTGAAATTTCAATTGGTTTACCACCAAACTGCATTGAGCGCATTGATGGTAAAACTTTTTTATCATAAACATACTTGTAAACTTCCACAATCTCACCTGCTAATTGTGGGAACTTTTTGATGTGCATGTTCATGTTTCTTGTTACTAACTCTTCCCACGTTTCTCTCCTGTTTACATCAGGAAGGAATTTAGCGTATTTCATATACACCGTGAGGTCTGACAATATCTTTTGTGATGCGTCCATTTTTTATTTTTCTCCTTTAAATTTTTAATTAATTTGTTGTTTTCTTTTTGCCAATAATTCATTGACTCTGTTCCTATTTCGTTCTTCTTTTTGTTCTTCAAGACCCAAGAAAGTTACTGAACTTTCTGTATCAATTTCCATGAGTTCATTGTCAAATTTACAATTTTCAAACACGACACCATCTCGTCCAATTCTTGATTTGGTAATAGCTATTGTTGCGAGTTTCATTTCTTTTTGTTGTAAACTCTTTGCAACTGTTATGATAACGTGTCCTACTTGTGCCTTTTTAATTGAACCCCCCATTTGGTCAGTAGTTACAACATCTGATGATATTGAACTTCTATTTCCTTGAGTCGCAGTCCATCCTGCTACATCCAATTCGTGACACATTGCTTCAAATCCTCTCATCACGGAACCTTCACTTTTCCATTCATCCCCTAAGTTTTTGTCAGGAACAACACAGTCAATATAATCTAAACTAATCATATCGATTTTTGTTCCTTCAGCAATCATCTTTCTAATTTGATTTTTAATTTGATTCATTGTTAGAGTGTCAGATGCATATTTTTTCAAAATCAACTTGTTTGTTGTATTTTCTTTAATGTCTCTAACTTTTTCCATAACAACATCTTTGTGGAATGAAAGTTCATCAGGAGCAATTCCTGTCCAAAGTGTAAAGTGTTTTCTTTGGATAATTTTTGGGTTGTCTTCAAAGAATATTTGAAGAACGTTGTAACCTAAATTAAATGCGTGGTTACAAATTTTTGTTAGTACTGTTGTTTTACCAACACCTGTTGGTGCTAAGATTACACCCAATTCACCTTTTGCTAATCCACCTTTTAATAGATTGTCAATACCTGCGATTCCCATTGGGATTGGGTGTCTGTAATCTTCATCTAACACTTGGTCCAAATTTGTGAAAACATCATGTTCACCTTCTTCGATTTCACCAACCTGAAGAGCTTTGTTTACCATCTCTTCTAATTGGTCATAACTTTCAAAATCACCTTTATCTATAATTTTTTGAGCTTTAGTCATAACCTTTTGAAGCTCTTGTTGTTTACAGAATTTAAGTGCTTTTTCAATTACAAATTGGTGTCCTTCAAAACTTACATCACGAATTTGAATTAGTGTGTCAAGAACTATTTTTCTTGCACTATCAGAACTAATTTCAGAACGAGTCAATTGGTCCAAAGTTTCAAACGTAGGAACACTCTCATATTTGATGTAATACTCTTTAATCATTTGTGTAATGATTTTAAAATATTGATTATCAAAGTATTTTGAATCCAACACATCAACAATCGCACGTGCGAAATCTTTGTTAAGAATAAGTTGATTAATAAGTTGAATTTGAAATGTGTTACCTAAATACCCGAAATTTTTCTCGCTTGACATACTTGTTTTTGTTTTGACTTGTGTTGATAAATACTATTAAGCAAGTTGATAATTCATATATTGTGTAGAAAAATTTTCACCTGAAAAAATGTCAGTTAACGACTTAAGAATGTTTTTTATCTCTGGTCGTATGTCTACGGTATATCTAGCCTTCGGTGGGTACACTTTGGCATCAAAACCCCTATGACAAATTGTCTGTTCACCCATCTTGATATATAGGTTAAACCATTCAGGTCCATCAGTTTTTGACGTGTTCATGACTGAAGAGTCGTTCATAATCAACTCAGCGTTTTCATTCATGTAGTCCAAACTTTTGTCTTTCAAATATCTTTCCATGTAGTCGGCAATGTCCTTCATGTAATCATGAAGTTCTAAACTGTACTTAGCAGTTTCATTGTAACCCTTAACATTGAAAAACCTTTGAACAACGATGTTGTCGTTGAGTTTAATTACAAACTCCATTTTCGTTAAATCTTGTGTTTCTTTCATAATTAATTGTTGTTATTGTATCGTTTTTTTTCTTTTCTTGTTAATTTCATAATTGGTTGAAGGAATTCTACCCAAGCGTCGTCTTGTTTTGGCAAGTACTTGAAGAATCCATCTTCAATCATCATTTTCATTAGATTTTTATAACCTCTACCTTCGGGGTCCATATCTTCTGAATAATAAAGTTCTACTTCTTTTTTGGCTTCTTCGGTCATTAAAGGGTTTGACAGACTAACGATTTTTTCACGAATATCGTAGTATTCCTTTCCGTAGGTACCTGACTTTGTGGTACCCGATAATAAGTTCTTAAGTGGTTTGATTGTATCATCTATGTCTAAAAGTTCTTGTGCTCTTGTACAAATATAGTCAATATTAAGTTCTTGTTCAACAACCTCAGGAAAATATTTAACTAATTTCTTTTCACCAAAACTATAAATTCCTTCTATATTATCGGATTTATCACCTAATAAAATTTTAACTAATTTGACATTTGCAATCGGAACTTCTATTGTCCCTAATTTAACCTTGTGTTTGTCTGTAACCCATTCTTTTACAATGGGTGAGTACATGTGTACTTTTGATGTGATAAGTTGTGTAAGGTCCTTATCTGAAGAAAGAATTGTTATTTTTTCTTCTTGACTTATTTGTGTGTAATAAGCAATTAAGTCGTCACACTCGTGGTTGTCAATACCAATTTGTCTAATGAACATTTCTTCAAGATATTGTTTCAATCTTTCTTTTTGTCCATAATAAGATTCTTTCTTTTCTTCGTTCATTGTTAAACGACGGTTTTCCTTATATTCAGAAAACAGTAACTTTCTTTGGGACGAGTTATTATTCCCGTCCCAAAAAACTATTACCTTGTCGTAGTTGTATTCCGATAGGAATCTACGAAGAACATTAACAAAGTGGAAAATACCCCCAATATGTTTTCCTTCGTGGTAGAAATCTCTAACCCCGTGAAACCCGATTTTGAATAAGTTGTCTCCGTCAACTATTAAAGTTTTTACCACTTGTTTATTATTTATTCTTGTTCCTTTTCCTCTTTCAATTCGAAATCCAATGATGTTACACCAAGAATATCTTTCCAATAATCGGCATATTCTTTTTTGTAATTCTCTATAGATACCTTTTCTTCTGCGGCTTCTTTACCCGCCAAGAATCCGTGTGGGGTTACAATGATTTTTCCATCCTCATATCCCAATCCATTGATGTGGTTTTTCATTACGGATACTTTTGTTCTGATTGCAAATTTAACACTTCTTTTGTCTTTTGTTGCGGTAATCTTGTTTGTTCCCGCACCTTTTTGATTACCAAATAAGAAAACCAAAGATGAGTTCAACCAAATTGCTTCACCACCTTTTGCTTTAATCTTTGGTTGACCAAATGGATTATCAGGTAATTCAACCCAAGGCTGATTAACAATAACCAAAGTGTTTTCGTATTTTGAATCCGATTTACGTGAACCTGAAATACGTTGGTTGATACCCATACCAATTTTGTCAGCAAGTACTGATGCGTTGTGTTGTTTACCACCTTTACCATCGTAAGTCATCTTACATGGTACTGAACCAACAGAATCCCACAAGAATAATAAACTGTAATCCAATTCACCTTTTTCTTGTGCATCTAACAAACTATTGATGTAATCTGTAATTTGTTCAATGTAATCAAAATCATTATTGAAGATGTAAAATCCATCCCAATCTGATTCGCCAGTTTCTTCGTCAACAACTTCCTCACATTCAAAACCCATAATCTTTGCGTGTTCAAAAGACCATTTTTGTTCTGTAATAATGAATACAGGTAGAATACCTTTCTTTTGTGCATCAACAGCGGCTTTAACTAAAGCGGTTGTTTTTCCTGTGTCTGAGTGACCCAAGAACATGTTTAGGTGCCCAATTGCAGGACCTGGAAGTCCTACAGCGTCCAAGAAGTCAGAACCCAAATCAAAAAATCTTTGAGGTTTGTATTTTGCTGAAGTAGAGAATTTTTTCTTTACTGAACTGAAATCATTTTTTTTAATAGCCATATATGATATAAATTAATCATGTATGGTACCATAGGAGATACCATACATGATGTGTTTTAGTTTATTAGAATGGTAATTCCTCGTCAGGTGACATACCTGCTTGTGGGTCCACAGGTGTACCACCGAATACTTCAGTAGCGTCATCACCGTAAACATATTTTTTAGCTTCCGAATCCCAACGTGGAACTTCACCACGAGCGATTGCTTCCAAGTACTCAACAGGTTTCTTAGAGTAAACGTCAGCCCAAGTTGTTGGGTCGTTTTTCCAAGTGTCCAATTGTTCAGGGTCTTCCGACAATTTACTTGGGTCATCATACATTACAGTTTGAATTGATGTGTATTCTTTTCCTTTTGGTGTTTTTGATTTAACCAATTGAATAATCAAATCGCGTCCTTCATTTGGGTCGGTCAAATTACCTTTAGCTCTCCAAATTGGAATGATTTTGTCCAAGATACCATCTTGCTTATAGTTGTGTTTAAATCTCCAAAATTTAACACCATCCTCTTCATGGTCTCGGTCAATGACCTTAACAATGTAAAATTTACGAGCTTTGTACTGTGCCGCCAAATCTTTGTCAGTTTGTTTGCCAGTTTTCATAAGTTCTTCGTAAACCTCAGTTAAAGGTGAACGTCCACCTTCATTTTTGTCGGGGTCATAAAATTTGTTGTAAGTACCATTTACCTGAATTTCGTGGAACCATACCTCCTTGAAAGGAGATGAACCATCGGTAGTTGGGAGGATTCTAATTCTTCTTTGTCCTGAATTTTCACCTTTAGGAAGAATAGCCGCGAAATAACGCTTCATTCTGTCTTCTTGTGACATCATTGGTTGGTCACCAAATGGTTTTGTGTTTTGTTCGTACTGCGCCAAAACGGCATCAAATGTTTTGTCTGTCATCATAATTGTATTTTTTATCTTTTAATGTAAGATAAGTATAATACAATTTTTTCAGAAATCAAATTAGTTTTGTAAACCAACGTCAAAAGATTTTCTAACATTCATCTTGTCGTAGTTTTCTACATCATCAGGTGTTAGAATATATTGTTCTTTTCCCTGTTGTTGCATTTGTGGTTCTTTTTCAGTAAAAAAATCAGACAACTTTTGACTGTAAGGACCGGAATCTAAAGACCTTAATTCTAATTTTTCTTGTGCAGTTTTTGGTCTGTATTGTTCAACTTTATCTTCAATTGAATTAATCTTTTCGAAGATTGAATCCATCTGAGCCAATTTACCCTCTAAGTCATTTAATTTAGACATCATTGAATTCATGTATTCTTCCTGCTTTGACTGCATGTCTTTCTGTGTGGTGACCAATTCTGTAATATCCAACTCTTCAGTACCACTATCATTTTTTCCACCTTCAGAATCACCCGTTTCAATTTCTTCAACATCAGGGTCGTTTTCAATATCAATAGGTGCGCCTGTTTCAGGTGCTGCTTCTCCTTCAGGTGGTGTAGCGCCACCTAATGTTGTATCATCAGCCGCAGGTGGTGGAGGTTCAACCGCACCAGGTTCATCACCCGCTGGTGGTGGAGGTAACGCAGCGTCTTGTTCAACAATATAACTGTTGATTTGATTATATCTTTTTAATTCCTCTAATATTGTTTTTGAAACTTTGTTTTCCATGATTATCCGTTTAATAATGTTTTAACACCCTGTGGTGTTTCTACTCTTAATGTTTTGTTTAATTTCATAGTGTTGTCCACTCTTTCAATCAAACCATCCTTTAATCTTACAGTATAACAGTCACCAGTCTGTAAATCACAAACTTCTTTATATCCGTTACCTAAATCTTTTTCGGCAATAACAGTATCTTTCTGTAAGTAGTTGTCCAATAAATTTTTTAAATTACTCATATTGTTTTTCTTAATAAATATAACGATTATTTAATTTATTACAAACCTGATATTTTTGCTTGTGTGTATGCCCATCTGGTGTTTGCCAGCCAAGTATTATAATTTGTATTTTGATTATATGGTACTGTAAGTGAACCTGATGTATACCAAGTATTATAAAATAACTTTATAATTGCTTGTATTTTTTTCTCATCATCATCAGCCTGATTAAAATATTCTTGTATCCTATTTTGGTTGATGTCTCTAAAGAAGTCTATACTATCTTTGACTGTATCAAAAGTTGCAAACGGTCTAGTAAAATTTTCACCTGTTGTTAAACATCTATATTTTTTAATTAACGATGAAGTAGCGCCTGGTTGTTTAATATCCACAGTAGCACCGTATAAATTATTTTGATTGTATTGTAATCTTACATCAGTATCTGTTGGGTTGCCCATCATATATAATACACAAAACATATACGTTTTTAATAAGGTATCTGTTGTTGAATTATTGATAAGTGTTACTAACTCATTGACAGTAATTGAACTTGAAATAAAGTTACTTGACTCAATTAGACCATAGATTGCTTTAATATTTTCACTACAATCTTGTACTGTAATATCTGTTGTTTGTACAATAAACCCTTGATAAGGTGTTCTGGCCGATAAAACAAGGTCTTTGGATTGCTCACCTGTGAAATACTGATTAGAATTATTATCAAAGGTAACCAAAGTATTGTTTGTTACAAATTGTTTTACTTTGTCCGATAATTTTTTTGAAAAATCTTCATTCACACTAGCCAAATCATCGGAAACTTTTGTATTGATATTCGCAGACACCCTTTGTCCGTTGAATTCTGTATTAAAACTTCCCGGACTAATACTATGTTTTACGTTTCTAATAATATATGTTCCATTAAACATAGGCATGTGTCTTAACACAAAATACATGGTTGGTTGAATCATGACATTACCTAATGTTTTTATGGTACTAGAATAGGAACGGTTTTTATAAAAATCATATAGTGATGTTGTTTGTTGCATGGTTTTTTTACCAGCCCCTTGATTTCCTAAATCAATAGTTGTTTGAATCTGTTCGGAGGATGTCACACCCTGTTCTTGATTTATATCAACAGATTTAAAAATACTTTGATTGATGGTTCCAAAATCCACCACAAAACCAACAGCTTTATTACTATTTTTTTCATTAGTAGAACCCTGTTGAATTATTGGATTGTTTGTTGGGTCACCCAAGTCAAAAGAATCACTTTTGAATGGATAACTTGGGTCATTTTCTAATGACAGGGTTTGCGATGGTCTATCTACGTATTGACACAAGAATTTTGGTGCAGAATTGATGTTATCCACATATGTAAATGTACTAAAAACATCATTGGCATTGTTTACAATCGACGAGTTTCTGTTTGTGTTACTTGCTGTTGATTTACCGTAGAAATTAATATAAGCTGGCATAACAAAAAAATTCATTCTGTTATCAGCAATCACTTGTCTAACTAAGGACATAATTGAATTTGATGAATTATCCCAAGTACAATATTTTCTGATAGTATCTGTATTGATAATCAATTCATCACCAATGTCACGATTAGCTTTATCAAAAAATAAAAATTCTTCAAATAGTAGTCTTTCTTTGAAGTTTCTACCAGCCACCCATTTATCGTTTACCGCTTTAAATAATTCCCATTGTTCAAGTTTTATTATGTCACCATCCAATTTCGAATCAACATTTTGTGTTGACTGTTGTTTTGGTCCATTAATAGATGATGGGAGCTTTAATCTAAATTGTTGTTCAATCGCTGTACGTTTGGTTTCCGCAACGTTTAAAATTGTTGAAATAGCATTAGCGAACGTTGTTGGATTATATAATGGATTTATATTCTTTTGAGTTGCATAAATTCTAATTAAAGGATATAACAATTCAATATTACGACTTATAAATGGAATTTCATTATCCCTAAAGAAATCATAAACAGTTGAACCCGTATTAGTATATTCAATACCTTTAATTGTTGAAAACCCTACGTATTTTTGTAATGCTTTCCAAACTTCGGGATATGCCGCTTTTGACTGTTCAACAGTTTTTCCACCCTCACTTGGTAATGGATTTGGGTCATTAGGATAAGAATTTACATATTGTCCACCATAATTAAAATCGGGACCTTCTGGTTTAAATTTTGGGTTTTTAGAAAAATACCCAAATTGTTGTCTATTAAACTTTTTTGGATTTCCATTTTTTAAGTATACTTTAATATTAACAAACTTACTCAAAACATCTGTAATTTCAGCAGCTTGTTGAGCACCTAAATTAATATTGTCTTTTCCTGATTGAGGTTTGATAAGGAACATTTTCTTAAATAAATTCACAATATTAGCATACGTTGTATTGTCACCTTCGGGTGAAAATATTTTTGATTGTCCACCCTTTTTACAGAATTCTTTAAATTCAGTTTCAAAAGAATCTAATTGGTCTTTAGAAAAAACACCAAATAAATCTTCAATTGAACTGTATTCAGTACCAATATCAAAATCAGGTTGATTTTCGGTTGTTCCTGTTCTAACATATTTCAGATATTCAAATGGTGTTGGTTGTTTAACTTTCAAATTATCAAACCATCCGTAGTTTGGCGCATTCCATAGTGTCTTAACACTACCGTTATACATTGGGTTTGAATTTTCAATATTTGAAATAGTTATTGGTGATGAATTTGTTGATGGTCTTAATTCAAAGTAGGATTGTTGGAATGGTTGTACACCAGAGGATGGGAATAAACACACATAACCTTCATATTGTGGTCCAAAAAAATTTGTATATTGTTGTGCAATATCAAGATATGAATAATAACTTATAATTGGTCCCTCTGGTTTGCTAGTATAGGTAAAACTATTAACAACCACCAATCCCTCATCTAAAACAGTAGTATTGTTTAAATCATATGTCTCTGCATTATTACCATCAACAAATAAATTAGTACCTGTAAAAATTTTATAAAAGTTATTTATTACTTTTGGATAAAACCCACTTTGGATACTATTAGAACCTATCAGTGTAAAATCTTGTGGTGTGGGATTTTCGTCAACGGGTATTTTATATGTTTTTTTTGGGTTTGAAGTAATTGGGTCATAATTTGTTTTGTAGTCAAAATCTTTCCAAATAGAAGTTAAGATATCTTCATTGTTTTCAATGTACTTTTTATATCGGTACCAAACTGAACCCATTTTCAATATCCAAGCGTATGGTAATTCGTGTACCGCTGAAAATTTATTTAAACTTGCAAATATATAATCCTTTTGGGTTCCATTATCACTATCGATATACTTTTCGTGAAGTGTTGAAAGTGGTAATGAGTTTAACAACAAATACCCAAGTTTTGTATATTTTTCATCTCCTGACGAATCACCCGATTCAACAATTGCATTAATAAAATACGGGGTGTTCAATAAACTTGTTGTTTGTGTAAATGTCAGATTGTTATCTGTTGTATATGTTAAGTTTCCTTCGGTATAAAACTTTTGAAGGTTGTTTCCATATCTTGTGTTATAAAAATTATTAATAGTTGTATGGGTTGTTGATGTATTATTATAACCCGTTTTGTTAGTTTGGTTTCTAGTTAATGGTGTAATATTTGGTCCTGAAAAATTATCAATTACTAATTTTTTGTCATTAAAACCATAACTATTAACTGTTGAATATCTATTATCTTTATTTGGTGTTCCTTGCATTTTTTGTGCAAAACTATCAATAATAAATGGATATGTATCAAATAGTGTTGTTTCGTTAGTTGTATTAGAACTTATCGCGGCTTTAATTTTATCCAAACTTTTTAGTTTCAAGGGGTTTGGTGATGTATTAAAAACTTTTTCACTCAGTAGTTGAAAACTATTATTAACTTGGTCGTTTATATAAGGTGTAACAAAATTCTGTAAGATAAAATTGTTCCATGTGGGTCCGGCTTGATTCTGACCAGCGGTTGTTTTTAAATAATTATATAAGGTTGTAGTGGGTAACGTATTGGAAATAACATTATTTAAATCACCAATTACTTGTGATTGAGTAACGTTATTAATTTCAAGGTCAGACGCTGTAAAAACTAAATCTTCTGTAATACCACTGATATAATATAAACCAGAATAAAATGTGTTTAGATATATTCTTTCATACATTTCATAAACATAGGTTTCAACAGGGACGTTTTGTTGGAGGTAAACATTGTTTTTAAACGGTATTTCAATCGCGTGTTCGGGTGTATATTTTATAATTAATTCAGTATTTGGTTTTACATTGGTTGTAAAATTTCGGTCTTTATTTAAAACTCCTTTAAGATATTCTTCAACAAATTCAACTTCAGGCCAAATAACAGGATTATATGACTGAGTTGATTCACTAGTTGATTTAGAGCCAGGATATGTCACCTCATATTCAACTTTACCCGATGTTTCTTTTTTCTGTACAAATTGTGGCCAAGGATAAACAAAATAATTTGGATTTTTGGTTGTTGTGGTTTGTATTGTGTTCTTACCTTCCTGAGATGGATTGGTCGTCAAAATTGATTTCAATCTCGCAGTATTTTCTCTTTGATTCCACGAGTTTGTATGAACATCATCCATTAATTGATAAAAAGCATCCACAGACGCCATTATAGTACCAATTACATTTCTTACGGTTGGTCTGAATTGTAAATCTTGTACATTGTCATTTTTTTTAATTTTGTCTTTCAAAACTTGGTTAAGTCGTTCTGATTCGTCTTTTGATTTTTGAATTATTTGTCCCTTGATATCTTGACTTGTTTTAACTTCTCTGTCAATCGTATAGTAATATAAATTACCTTTTGTAATATCAATATTGCCTTGGTTGTCAATCGAAAGTAATGTTCCATTGTTTTCCAATTCGGTTTTTAAATCTTTTTTGAATTTAATAAAATCAACGTCAGTATTTGGGTTTGTAACTTGTTTTCCTCTTTGTTGAAAGTAAGTTGCCTCGTAATTGATATCACTGTCACTAAATTTTACTTTAAAAAAGTCAACTTTGAAAGCTTTTTGGTCAAGTGTAATACTTTTACAAAGGTCTGTCGGCACAGATTGAAATTCTTTTAAACCATTGTTTAATATTGATGTTAATTCAGTTTCAACTTTTCCTGATAAATCAACATTGCTTTGTATTTCAACACCACTTTGACTGTTTGTTAAATTTTTTAATGGGTATAATTTTAAATTGTTAACGTTTGGAACTCCCGAATTAAATTCATTATTTAATACTAATACTTTAGAAGTTTCTAAATTAGTTTCACCCCATTGAACAATATTATTACTAAATTTATTTACTGATTCATTATATCTTTCTAATGCAACAATATTTGTAAAATCTAATTTTTCAAATTCGAGATTAACGAATTCAGTATATTTCTTTAACCTTTCCTGCATCTCGTTCAAGGTTATTACGGGTACGTTTTTGTCGATAAGACCGGCTTTTTTGTACTGTTCAAATACTTGTTTTATTTTTGAATATCCCTTAGATGTTGGTTCGACAGTTACTTCATTGGTAATACCAGTTCCGTTTTGTTGTACAGATGCCGTGGCTGAGTTAGGTGTGTTAACAGTTGGTATATTTGGTATGCTGGTTTGACTATACATGTGAGGTAGTGCAAACAAATACCCTAAACGAATATCATCCAACATCGCACTTGTTCTAGCAATGAACTTTAAATTGACCACATAATTACCTGTTGATGCTTCAAATGAGGCTTGAAAATTCAATAACATCAATTCATATTTAATCGACTTTCCGTAAAATCCCTTCAGAATTAATTCAAAAAGTGGATAGGGGTAATACAAAAAAACTGAGTACGGTGAATTTCCTCCTGTTTGGAATAAACTTTTACCCTGTACGTCTACTAATGTCATTGTTACGGTTGGTACACCATTGAATTTAATATCAACATTAATGTCTCGTATACCTAAGATTTGGGTATCTACAAAGTTTGTTTGTTGTGGATTTTGTCCATTGTTAAATTTAATCTGATTGATACCTCTCCCTTGTGTACTACCGGCACCAGTAATTTCATCCGTGTAACTTGTATCCAAAACATCTTTATCTTGTGGTTTAAGAAAATTTATAGATGCAACAGTTGTATTACTAATACTAGAATCCAAATCTGTACCTGAAGATAATTTTGTTCTTGGTACTGACTTCGCAATTAAATTTGCATACATGACAAGATTTTCTTGTTTGATAACACGGTCCTTTTTTACACCATTAGAACTTCTAACAGAGTTAGGGTCAATCAAAACAATGTTTGAATTTTCTTCATAGTATATATTTTCACTACCACCGAAATTATCTGCCATAATAATAGAATCTTGTTTGTACAGCGTTATTATAATCCTGAAGTGATGTAACCAAAGGATACGGAATTATAATAATTGAATTATCAGGAATGTCCCACTCTAAACTACCATATTCTTGGTTTGCTTGTAAAATCAACCAATTAAAAAATGGTGAACCATAATATTCTTGACTAATTTTATCTAATCTACTTACACCCGCTCTGAAGACATATTTGATGTCGGTACTTTTTCTTGGTAAATTCAAACCAGGAACAACGGTTTGCTCACCGTTTAATAAAAATTGTCCGTATCTATTATAGTAATCCATTAGAATATTACTTTACCATTGAATGTATTTTTTTCCTCATTACGGTTTTGTCCCGTATAAAGGTCTTTTAATCTACTTATTTCAGTATCCGTTGGTGATGTTTTAAGGGTCAAACCTGTTTTTCTTTTCTCTTTAATTAATGTTGTTACATCACCTGGCACATACGCTTTATTACTGCCTTTATTAAAGGCTTTGTCATAATCTGAAAAAATTTGACTCATTTTCTTTTTTTCATTATCAGCTGGTACTTTATAATTTTTAGTTAAACTTTCGCTAATAAATTTTGTCCAATCTTTAGTTGTAAACGAACCTGTAACTTGTGTTTCAAACGCTTTGTAATTATTCGCTAATTGCCATCCGAAAACTAAAAAGAATCTTTTATCTGCGGTGTTTGTTGGAAAACTACCACCCTCTAAAACATAAGTTTGGTCATCAGTATATGTTGATGTTATTATTTTTTTGGTTTCTAAATTGTTTTCTAATAAATTAATTAATGGTGAATAAGTGTTCATAACAGTACCAATTTCAGTTACAGTTGTTGCACTATCTATTGTATAAATTTTTGCAACACCCTTAGTATCAATATAACCATCTAATGTTTGAACTACATAGTTTAATTTATCTATATTTCTTGTCATCTCTAATTGAATCTTGGATAATTCATTACTTGTGTTTACCAGTTTGTCCGTAAACGCCACTTTATAATCGTTAACTAATTTTTTCAATTGGTTGTTAAAATTGGTTTGGTCAATAGATTTAAAGTTTTGCTTTAACATTTCTTGTTGAATGGTTAGTGAATTGTTATTGATGTCGTTTAGTAATCCACTAAATAAAGTATCGATTTTACTTTCAAACGTTGATTTACCAAAAATTGTCAAATCGGTTTGTGTTGCCGATGGGGCACCAAATTCATTCATCTTGCCAAATTTGTAATCACGGTCTTTTGTATATAACATTAATATACCACTGTTATATTGTTCACTAATTTGTTTTAGTTTGTTAAATTCACCACTTGTAAAGTTATCAAAACTTTTTATAAAGTCATTAACAATTTCTTTATATGCAACATTAACACTTGTTCCACTATTTTGAAATTTACCCTCTACAGAACCAATAGTAGTTCCACCTTCGTTTTGAAGATTTGTGTTTGTATTTTTAGGGGTGTCACCTGTAGGTTCTGTTTTTTCAATAAATTCTTTATTAAATGCGGAAATTTGTGAAGAATCTGTCGCTCTATCGTCATACATCTCTGTATTTGCAAAGAAATTAAACGACAAAGCATTTTGTAATTCGTCGACTGGTCCTTTTAATCCTTGACCACCAATAAACTTGAAACCCATTGAAACACTAACAATCATCGGTTGAACACCAATACCCTCAGGGTTCAAATCAAATTTACCATCCTCATATGAAAAATTACAACTGTCAATAACGACTTTAGAATGGTAAAAATCACCAATTCTCAACACACAAATTGGGGGTGCACCAAACGAAGTATTTCTTGCATCTGTGTCCTTTAGTGTACCGCCAGCTTGTTTGGTTGGGACGGTGTCACCAGGTCTTGTACATTGTAACAAGAAAGTTAATCTTTCGTTCAAACCCTCAGGTGTCATTGAGTGAAACGCTGGATGAAAATATTTTAATTTTTCTTTCAAAGAATCATAAACAAAAGGATTACTTTCTTTCATAAATTTGAAGTAATCAGCCTCACTTAGTAGTTTTCTAATAACCTGTTTGTTAATTGATTCTTGTGTTGGTACACTTGGGTTGTTATTGTTGTTTCCATTTTGTCTTTGTGTTTCAGACAATAATCTATCAATAACTGATATTGGACCTGTTTCAACACCTCCGTTTGGATTGTTGATGTTTGGCAGTGGGGTCTCAATAATGTCCTCAATAATAACCCTTCTACATCCAACAGGTCCAGCACCGTATTGGTCAGTTGTTTCTGTGCTACACTTATAATTAATTGGTTGTATAGTCTCGTCAACAGAACCATTACTTTTTGAAATTTTTACTCTCTTGTCGTTGTTTATTAAAGATTTTATTGTGTCTTCAATACATGTATTTCTTTCCGAATCAATTCTATTTCCCTCATTATAAGACACGTTTGAACGTAATCTAATTTCAATTTTTACATTAGCGTTTGATGATAAGACCGTTTTAATATTTTCGGTGAACGCAGTTAGAGCGTTTTCAGAAGATGAAATTAGAGTTTGTTGTGTTGGTGCTATTTTACTGAAATTACCACTTGTTGTATATGTTACAACATTGTTTGAGTAGTTTCCTCCACCACCATCGTTATAATCAAAATAAAATTGTGTTGACTTATAACCACTTAGTTGTGGCGTATATACTTGTTGTCCAACATTTGAGTTTGAGCTTAATGAACCACCAGCTGCGTCCCCACCAATATTCAAAGATTGATTAATAACGTCTTTAATTTTTTCTGGGTTACCCGAACCGTTTATAATCTGTTGAATTTTAGATAGTTCTGTTGTCGAAAAGTTATTATATCTTTTAGATAATTCGTAAATATCAAATTTGGTTAGTCCAGCAAAGAATGAATCAATAACTTGGTCAGCAATTTGACTCGAAGCTGTATTACTCAAAACCCTATTCACCAACAAATTCATTACAGACGGATGGTCAACTATTACTTTAAAACCCAAAGTACCACCTCTACTTGTATTCTTATAGGTATATATTTCTTCAGGTCTTCCTAAAAAAGAGTTTCCTTCCCATTGAACCGAGTTGTTTTCGGCGAATGTTAAATCATATGGTGGAAACCACATAACTCTACCACCATTAGGACCTCTTTCTGATTCCGCTAAATCGGTGTATCTAAAACCAGGTCTTCTTGATGTTCTCCAAGCAAGGTTTTCTAATGACAACATATACTTCTTAACTTGCCCCCCTTCTAAAGTTGTTGAATCGGGACCTGATGTTGGGTACATATTTAAGTTATATGTCTTGTCTAAGATTGAATATGGGTTTTTTCTAATGTTACCATCACTTCTTACCAACTTTTGGTTGTCATAATATGGAATGTCTTTGGCAAATACTCTACCGTATTCTTCTCCTTTAAACACACCATTGTTGTCGGTGTATCTAATTACCCTTGAACCTTTTGTTATTTCCTTATATCCATCGTTAAACACCTTAGATACTTGGTCAATGGCGTTACCAACGTGCTGTAATCTTTTTGAACCAGCGGGTTGTGAATTAATTAATCTTTGTGTATCATCCAAAATACCACCTTGTTTAAGTGGGTATTCGGTTGATTCACTTCTTGTATAGTTCGCAGCAATTGGTTGGTATCCTGTGTCTTGTCCTTTAATGTCACCACCAACACCAACTTTAAATCCTGCGTTTCCTTTGTATTTTGGTGATACCCATGTGAATCCACCTTGTACACCACCGCCCTCTATGGTTGGTGTTTGATTTAATCCAAATTTAAAATCAACATTGTTTTCATATAACTTACCTAAGTTACTTGGTCCGTATACGTTTGTTTCAACCTCAACACCAAATTGGTTAACAGGAATTTGTCCTGAAGGTGATAAAATATCTAATGGTTCTGATGTTCTACTACCAATGTAGTAGTTTCCTTTAGGTGCGGTTAAATTTAAATTACTTAGGAAATTGGCTTTGTAGTCAGGTGTATAATAGTTTAATGATAAATTATTAAAAAGTACTTTTCTTGTTCCACCACTTGTGTAAGCTAAAAATACATCTGATGAACTTTTTTTACTTGGTAATACTGCAGGAAAACCAAAAAGTCTTGATACCGCATTTACTGTTTGGTTCAACACACTTTTTTTTCCAACGTTGTTAAAATAATCACCAGGTATATATGAGTATGGTGAATAAACACCTGTGACTCTTGATATAAAATCCAATCCCTTACCCACAAAACTATCGGGTACAGTTATGTGCCAATCAGGTTCAATAAGTGGTTGTCTACCTGTTATTAAATTTAAAATTCTATATGGGTCACTTCCTGTTTGAAGGAAGTTTGCTCTACCTACAGTTTGTTGAAGTGTTTCAAAAGCAATCGACGCTTCAAATAGTTTTCTTAGATTGGTTGCACCAATTTGTGCCAGTGCGGAATCCTGTGATAATGTACCTAAGGTACCTGTTGGGTCTTTACTTAATAATATGTTTATTGGTGAATAACTTGAAGCTTTATATGTGTAATATTCTGCTCTTGTTGTTAATTGTCTAATTATTAATTCTAACTCTGATGATGCATCACCCCATCCATCTTGTGGTCCAAATAAGTTTTTGGTAATTAGATTTTTTTGTAAAAATTGTGATTCATCGAATTTTTTTGTTTGTGGACTTGTAAAATTAAATTCACCTTCGTTAGAATTATTTACAATAACTTCATTGTTGGCACTAGTTTTATAACCACCTTCAGGACCATATTGATTGACGGTATATAGTCGTTTTTTTTCTGAAACACCAGTATCAACCATGTCTGGCTGATTAATTAAAGGAACATCAATCCACGTTGTTTCTTTAGTATACGTAAGATTTTTGGGTACAGTTTGTGTTGAAGAACCTTTTACAAAATAAGGCTCTAAATTAGAAACAATCAATCGTTTTCTAAATTGTTCGGATGCTGAAAATGATAATAAGCTGTCTGCCATCTTATACTGTTTCTAATAAATAGATGTAACAGGATTTTTTATTCTTATTTTTTACCAGGTGATGACGAGCCAACACTATATCCACTACTATCTGATGCGCTTACCTTGATTGATTTTGCAATCTCATTCGCAATATGTGTTTTAATAACATCTGACAATCCAACATCAATACCCGTAACCTTAACATCAATTACCGGATTACCCTCAACTTTAATAAATTTATCTTTAGAAACCGCTTGTGTGTATTCATTTATTCTATCTAAAAAAGTATCCTTATCACCAGCAGAAAAAGATGTTTTTAAATCACCAAGTATTTTAGTACCTCCTTCAATTGATTTATCTAAAATGTTTTTTACTTGTTCTTGAGCCTTAACAACCACACCTGTGTAACCTTCTAATGTAGTTGAAAAATTACCAGCCTTTAAAGTTGCCATTGAAAATGCGTTTGTTAACTGATTATTAGCTGAAATAACCGATTCTGTTGCGGATAAATTTCGTTGTATACTATCAATATTAGCTTCTGTATTATTTTTTAATTCACTACCTGAACCTTGTATATTTGATAAAATTTCTTTTACTTTATCAGGACTTAACCCACCAATATCTTGACCTTCAATTGTTACAACTCCACCTTTTTGTAGTTGAGCATAACCTGCAAGTGTTTCTTGTTCTTCTTTAGATAATCCCTCAAACTGTGGTTTAAATTGGAATTGACTTATAATTTTTTCTTGTTTGGCTAATTTTAAAGCGGTCTCCTCAATTTCTTTAGATTCAATGCCTAAATTTTTTAATCCCCTTAATCTTAATCTTTCATTAGCACTTATTTCAAATTGACCAGTTTCTTCATTAAATGTTGCAATACCTCTAGTTGCGTTAATTAATTGGTCATTTAATCCTTTTAAGTCGTTTTGTGCCATGTACAATAACTGAGCACCATCTCCAAGTTGTGAAAATGAACCACCCAGTGTTTGAAGTTGTGCGGCGTATTCGTAAGCTTTTTCCGGACTATCCATAATTTGGTCAGCAAAACCTTGAGCAACACTCAATGTATCACCTAAAAGTTGTGATTTGGCGACCATTGACGCTAAATCTGAAACACCTTTTGGAAAACCATACTTGTTTACTATATCTAATTTTTCACCGACGGTACCAAGAAATTTACCGACATTTAATCCATACGCCTTTGCCGTGTTAACTAATTGAATTTGTTTTTCTGTGGCGGCATCCATACCACCACCAACTTTATCAAAGAACTTAACAAAAGAATTAATAGTCTCACCTTTAACACCGTATTTTTCAATTGCTTCAACATTTTCATAAAATTGTTGAGACAAATATGTTGTTCTACCTATTTGTGAATTAATTTCGGTAAATGTTTTAATAACACCTTCCAAAGACCCACCCATTTTGATTACATTAACAGCGGCTCTTCCTAATTCGTTTTCAACACTTTTTGCGTAAGCAGCACTTTGTCCTAAATTTCTGGCACCAGAAATTAACTTGGTATCAAAATTTGATACCGTGTTAAGAGTTTCTTTAAAATTACCTTTTAATCTTTCAGATATCTTACCAACCTTTTCAAGTTCGGCTGCAAGTCCTGTTACTTGTGTGGTTGTTTGGGTTACTTCGTTTTCTCCTGCCATAATAATAAATATTATTTATTGGATTTTTCACGAGCCTCCATAATCATATCGTGTTCTTGAAGAACCTTACCAATAAAATATTTTCTTTCATATGTTGGCATATTCATAATATCAACATATGAAAAGTTAGCGTTTTTAACTAAAAAAAATGTTTCGTCTAATAGTATTTTTTTATACTCCGAAGAAAGGGCGAAAAAAGTCTACCCCAAAATTGACAGTGATGTCAATTATTTCTCCTGACGGGGTTCTGACTTGTTTGGTTAAATCCAATCTTGGCTCAACCTCTTTTAAAAATTTTCTAATAAATTTAGAATCGGCAATTGGCATTTGTTGAACATACTTTACAATAGATTCTCTATCCGAACTACCATTTATTGAAATAATCTGAGCTTCCAACTTTCTTGTAATAATTGGTGCTATCATACTTTTTGGGTAGATTTCCATTTCCTTGTCAATCATGTTCTCTTCACCATATGTTAAAAGTTTTAGTTTAACAATATCTTTTGAAGTGGGTAATGTTGTTTCAAACAGACCTTCTTGGTCAGGTGTTAGGTCAACTTTTTTTATATTTAATTCGCTCAAATCAACCTCAGCATCAAATCTTTGATTTGTTTTTGGGTCATATGATGACAATATATATTTTGTTCCAAATGCGGTATTTCTTAAAAAAAGTAAAATAGCTTCAATATCACCACCTAACATTTCATCAATCCTAAAATCAGGTTCGTAAATTTTTGATTTCAATAATTGATTAATCACATTATCACTATTTGAACTCATTAGCAGATTTTCATCTTGGGCCGTCAAATATCCAACCTTAACCGATTTCTTTTTATTTTTATAAAATAAACCTTGTGAAGGTAGTGGTACCACATCGTGTGGTAAGTTAAAATTCATTTGTCCGTATTGTATTTCGTTTTCCATAAAAAAAGCCAAGGATTACCCCTGGCTTTAAATATAAACTGACTTTGTTTTTTGTAAATGAAATATTAATAAACTAAGATACATCTATCAGGACGAAGTGTTGCTGAGATGGTTTGTAAACCGTCATCAGTATAAGACACACCCTGAAAGTCCACGTCTGTTAGGAAACAACCTTGTAAAATCCATTTTTCAACCGCAACACCTGTCGGGTCTAACATTTCCAAAGTAATATCCTTTTTGTAACCAGCAGCATATCCCATACGACCTGTTACTGATTCAGCGTGTAAACGAACCCATTCCATAAGAGCTTGAGCAGCTGATGGTCCAATAGGGTCACGGAAAGTAACACCAATTGTTCCCCACTCAAACATACCAGCAACATAAGTTTTGGTATTTAAGAAAGGAATTTCTTTTGATGCAATTGTTATTTTTGGTCTGGCAGCAGATTCTACATACCAAGAATTAATACCCAATGAAGTAGGAAACGTTAAAATAAATCGGTTTTTACGTTTTGGTTCATACGGGTCGGGCATTTTCATTAATAAGTCAGCCATTTTATTATATTTTTGTTTTAGTTATTTTAGTTTATTTACCTATAAATACTTGATTATCCAAATTTTTTCTCTTATATTATCTAGGCGTTCTAGTTTATTATTTATTTAAATATTTAATATCTAGTTTTAGTTTGAGCTTTTGTTAAATATGTAGTTACTGGATGCTCTAGACCAAATTCTTTATTTAAGAATTCTTTAACTTTTTCCACATTTCTTTCATCGTCATCTGAGAAACCTATTGAAGGTACCACGAAATTATTGGACACATCATTTTTGAACAATACTTTCCCCCCCACCTTGTTTGCAAGTTCCTTACAATAACTGATAAACTCTCTTAATGCGTTTATTTTTCCTTCTTCAGGATTGGCTTCAGAACCAGTTCCGAAAGATACAGGGTGAAAACGACACATGTCCAAATATTCTTTAATCATTGTATTGTCATCTTTAATATCCTCACCTGTAAAATCACGGTATTTCTTTAATGATTCCACCAATTTTTCTTGGTCCAAACCACTCACATTATTTTTGATGAGTTTGTAAACCGCTTGTTTTAAAATCATCGGATTGTGTCCACGAGCTGTGATGATGGAAAAAATTGACCCACCATTAATACACTCAACAAAATCATCCCATGATGGTCCCAAACTCGCCGACATTACATCAACCAAAAATTGTCTTTCACCCTCACCTCTAAAATTTCTAAAAGGATTTGATGCAAAACCAACAATAGTTTTTCCGTTGTACACAAATGGTTTTTTACCCAATTCGTTTCTATATTCAGCAAAATCATCAGTAGACATACCAATCTCATTATCTTTGTCATCTAATACCATAATTTTTGTTGGCATATTCATTACATTGTCATCCCAATCAAAAGCGTAATATTTGTGGTCAGGTAATCCTGATGGGTCCATACCCTCAGTTACCATTTCTAACAATTGTCTTCTAATTGATTTTTTTAAATTCATTACTTTTTGTCTTTTGATAATTTTGCAATGATACTTTCTAACTGTGATTCAGTTAAAACAATGTTTTGTGGTTTTTTAGAATAAGTTTTTTTACCATTAGTTGGTACTTCTAAACTTTCCATTAATACTTTTTTTGTAAATTCCATAGTTTTATATATAAATAATAGGGAGGGGGTTTTTATTTCCCCTCCCGTGTTTATTTTTAAATATTTTCAAACGAAGCTCCTGTTGGTGTAATCAAGAACTCAATGTCAATGAATTCAAGAGCTTTTGTTGGTTTAAGGTAAATTTTACCTGTCATTGTGTTTCTATCCAAGTCTTCAGGTGTGTTTGTTACAACAACTCTAAAGTCAATTAAACCTCTATCTCTTCTGATTGAATCCAAAATTGGATTAACAGAGTCTAAGAAATCTTGTCTAACTTTGTCATCGTTTTGTTCAAACAACAATCTGACAGCTACAGCTGAAATCAACTTACGAGCTTGTAACAACAATCTTCTTACGTTAATTCTATCAAGAGCAGATTCTGCGACTTGAGTAGTCTTGTTACCAAAAATTAATGTTCCAACATCAGAGAATGTTGCGATTGGGTTGATTCTACCTTGATATAATGTATCTCTATCGTCTTGTGTAAGTTTCTTACGAGCTTTAACTGAATTTACAATACCTCTTGTGTAACCTGCTGATGCGAACCAAGGGAACGAAATGTTATCAGTCAATGCTAAGTTTCTACAAACCTCAGCGGTTGGTGGAAGGTAAATTTGAGTATTATTGACAGTGTCTCTTGTTAATACCCAAGGGTAGTAAGTTGCTGTGTAGTTAGAATCAATTCCTGTTGTGTCTAAATTGTCGACAGCTTCAGTTGGATAAATTAAATCAGTTTCGTACGATGTTGTTGTATCAACAAACATATTGTAATCAGGACAAGTCATTACATATAAAGAGTCTGCCCTTTGAGATTCAATCATATCAATTGCGTCTTCAACTAAGTTAGAGTTATTAACAAAATCGATACCCGGTGTTACAAACACGTTGATATTTGTAGCCTCAGGGTTAGCAAATGTTTGTTGACCTAGTAAGTATGCGTAGTAGTCGGTGTTAGCAAAATCAGTTGTATTACCTTCTACAGATATTTGTTTGAACGCTCCCCAACCAGTTGCACTTGGGAACTGAGTTGTTGGTGATGCACCTTTTAAGTAACCTGAACCACCTAATACAAAGTTATCACCGTTGGTTCTTGATTTTCTATAAATGTCCCAACCATCAAAACCTCCACGAGCAAACAACGTGAATTTTCTTGATTGGATTCTAAAATATGGATTTGTAGGGTCACTTGAGTCAGTTGGTCCAAAAGAAGCGTTTCCAACTTCAAAAGCAGAAGTGCCCGAAGTACTATAACCATTTGATATAGTAACAACAGTAGCACCTGAATCCATGTGGAATCCCTTAGATAAGAAATCCCAATAACTTGGTGAAGTTTCGATTGTTAAATTTGAAGGTGTGATAATACCTTTATAATTAAAATATTCAGGGTCATAACCAATTGTGTTGGACAAACCTAAGAATACTCTATTAATTTTATCACCTGAACTTCTTTGAACAGATGATAAAGGTGGTTGGAATATAACCTCACCTGCAACATCATATTTAGTTTTATAAATTGGGAATGGTGTTGTTGAACCATAATAATTTCTCATTGAATATCCTTCGAACCCACTCGGTAATGCGTCTGTCGGTGCTTCAGAACTAATTTCTAACATTACATATTTAGACCTTACTTGATATTCACCATCACTAGTTCCAATTTTTACACCAACGAAACTGTTAGAAGCTGGGTTCATAGAACAATTTGTATATTTTTCTAAGAACACTGGATTTGCATCTGTATCATTATATGCTCTGATACCAACATCAAAAGTACCATTGTTAAACGAAACGTTTAATATTGATATTTTTACTTCTTGGTTAGCGTCGTTACCATCAGAAATTAAAATAAACTTGAATAATTTATAAACAGTATTACCTCTCAATTCTGAAACTAAATAAGGTGTTTCAGGAGTTTGATATTTTTCTAAGTAACAACCAATAGATTGTAAAGTACCGTTATCGTCTTGAGCGGATGGTAAAGCTGTGATGGTTTCGTTAATACCTCTAATGTAACCTTTCTTGTATGAATAATTAAGAAAATTCGTAAATTGTTCTTCAACAAATAAAGGAACTTCATCTGAAGGTTTACCGAAGTTAGAAAAACCAAATACTTTAGAAATATAATTACTGTCTGTTGAATCCAAAGACACTTTAAATTCAAACGTACTACCATCATTAGTAACACCCGAAATTCCGAACGGTGCGTAAGGACTCATTGTTACACCACTATAAACGCCATTACTATCCAATACAACACTAGTCGTACCCGTAACTTCATAAACAGGATTTGTTCCTGTTGTATATGTTGACAGACCTCTTGAACGTAAAGTCGCAACAACAACATCATTGTATTCTGTAAAGGCAGTACCAATTTGTGTAAAAGCCGATAATTGAACCGAACCCGAAAACGAACCTGACGCACCTGTTAAGGTGTCAATTTTTGAACTAAACGAATATCCCGAATATCCATTACCAGTTGTTGGGTTGAATTGAGCGTAGTACCAAGCGTCATTATCTCTACTTGGATAATCAGTATCAGCGTCTTTTAAACTCGGAACATCATAAACATTTGTTAATCCTGTCCATCCACCACCCGTAAGTGAGTCATAATAAGAGTCGGGTATTGTACCAAATACGTAAGCAGTTGTTGCACTTGTTGATGCCGCAGATGCGTTAGAACCAATTACACCACTAACAAATGTCTTTAACTCAGAACTGATAGTTGATGTTGTACCATCCGATAATGTGAATTGACTATTTAAATCAGGACTAAAAATAGTTGATGGGAATGGAGACTCAAACAAAATAGTTGATGTCCCACCAGTTGTTCCTGTAAAAGTTACGGAAACCGACGAAAGAACACTATCTTGTGAAACTGAACCACCACTCACGTTCGCAATAGTACTAATAGACCAAGATGGTCCCGCATCATAACCCGACAAACCAAGAATTCTTGATACGAATAATTGGTTAGATTGTGATAAGTATGATTTGGCGATATACGCCGCTTCGTATTTTGGTATTTGTGTATCTACAAATTTTTCAGGTGAAGTACCCCCAAAAATTGCTGAAAATTCATCGAAACTTGATACGAAGATTGGCTCAAAAGCCGGACCTCTCAAAGTTTCTCCTACAATACCTAACGTTGTAACACCTACACTCTGTGCTACAAATGATAAGTCACGTTCTGAAGTGTATACTCCAGGTGAAACGAAAACTTTATTTGATGTTGCCATTATTTGTTTTTTTTATAAGTTGTTTTATTTACTACATAAATATTATTGATTTTTGTAAAAATCTTAGTATAGGGATACTATTTATAAATCAGTATGAATAAATTCTTCCTTTTTTCTGCCCAATGAAAAAAACACCCAAAAAAATAAAGAATATCAAGATATCTGAAGAATCACACACAATTCTCAAAAAGTATTGTGAAGAAAATGGACTTAAGATTTATGGATTTTTAGAAAATATTATCAAAGAAAAATGTCGTATTAAGACCGACATTTACGGTGACCCGTTAGACTAATTTAATATCAAACAAAATATTTGAATCATTATTTGTTTGACCAGTCTTTTTTTCAATTTGAATCACCAAACCAATTTGTGAACTCATTGGAAAATAAGACAAATCCTGTCCAATATACTCTTGAACACCATGAGTCAATGTATATGCACTATAATGTTCAACATTTTCAGAACTTACAAAATTAAAGTCATAATTTGTTGGTAATGAACTTTGTGTTAAAGTGGTATTTGAACCAATAAATTGATAATTTGTTGGTATATTGTTTGGATTGGGAGTCGAAGCTATTGCTTTTCTTGATTTGGTTTTAGTACTAACGTCAACCATAGTTAATACTCTTGACACCGCAGGTGCCACTTCAAACTGTTCTTCATCCAATAAAACACCTAACATTTTGAATGTATAATTCTGAATGAAGTATCTTCTTTTTTGTAATTCAACCACCGATTCATCTGAAATACTATCCATAATAATCGGAATGTATCTTCCCTTAATTAAAGCATATGATTGTCTTGATGAAAATTTATCTAAAACCTTTTGATTAAACGCATTCAACTCTCGCATTCTATTTGTAAAGATTTTTATTTCGTATGTAATATCAACAGGAATTGGTTGTGGTATTTTATAAACATCCATACCATTTCTTGCTCCGTCAAAATTGGGAACCAAAGCGTATTGAAATAATGGTCTACCAGGTATTCTATAATTTGTTGCTCCCTGATTTGTTCCATAGGGTGTTTCAGGTTTTCTAACTGTTGCAACAAAAGGTGGTTTAATGTTCGAATCTAAATCTTGAAAATTCCAAGTTTGTGTAAACTGTGCCCAGTTCTGAGTGGTAATAATAACATCAACTGTGTTAACAACTTTTCCGTTAACACTAATTCCTAAATCATTCTTTACAAAATCTAACATCCCCCTATCCAAATCGGCGTGATAAATTCCTTTTGGAAGATATGTTCCATCTTTTTGAATTTGTTCCAATAATTCTTCCCTTCTAGGTTGAAGAATTTTTTTTGGTGTTAAAGAAATTGTTTTAACAAGTTTTTTTGGTGTTGCCATTATATTCCTTTAAATTCGTCTTCACTTACAGGTGTACAAACAAATGTTCTATAAAATGGTTTGTATCCACCATATGTGTGTTTATTGTCCGAAACAATCCTTCCGTCATCTGCAACAGAATAATATCTCATCCTACTTTCAGTTTCAGGATATCCAATGTAATCACCATATGAAATTGTAATTGCTTCTTCTTCCAAATAGTGAAGATATACACTCATAATCAAATTACCTGGTTCAGTTTGACTTAATTTTGAATTACCAAAAGTCGCTTGACTTGGTGCTTCGATTTTAACAAACGCTTTAATTTCAACAGGTGCCAAATAAGACACCGAATCTGTTAACGCCTCACCATATACATCATCTTGATTTGTTTTACTCTTGTCAACACGATATAAAACCAATGTAAAGTTCATATCACCGTACAACCATTCCTCACCCATAGATATATTTAGGTTAAAATCCTGTTCACCAAAGAATTTGGATATTCGTGTAATTGGTACTTTATTTGTCATTATTGATAAATACAATAAAATTGATTATATTTCTTTATTAAAACTATTTTGATTTGGAAAACCCCATAATTGAAAACTCAGGATTATTAGAACAAAAAGCCCTTAATACCCTACATGATTATCAGGGTGCAAATAACTATATCCTAAAATTAAAAGGTATTTTCAACCCAAACAAACGTGGTATTCCAACAAGAAGTCAATGTGAATACATTTTAAACCACTCAAACACAACACCAAAAGTTGCAAAAAAATGGGTTGAATTGGATGATTATTTTTCTGAAAAAATATCAAACGAAAAATTATATACAGTTCCACCAAAACAAGTGTGGATTGAAAAGTTATTAGTTGAAAAAGATAAGTCTTATCATATTTGGGGTCGTTTTTTTGATAGTGAACCTTTAACAGATTTTTGGTTACCAAAGGCGGCAATCATTAAAAACCCTGAACAATACTATAAAGAAATTGATTATTCAAAGTATTCACATAGACCACTTCTTTCACACCAAGTTGAGGCGGTAGAAAAACTTGTAAAAACAAAAAGGTTTATTTTGGCTGATGATATGGGATTGGGTAAGACAACATCAACCATTGTGGCGGCGTTGGAAACTGAAGCCAAAAGAGTTTTAATTATTTGTCCTGCGTCATTAAAGATTAACTGGCAAAGAGAAATTGAAAATTACACAAAACGCTCAACATATATCTGCGGAAGTAAAAGATATGAGGATGCTGATTTTGTAATTGTTAATTACGACATTCTAAAAAACTTTCACGACCCAAAAGATAGGGACAACTCTCGTGTTTTAAAAAGTAATTTTGATTTGGTTATTATTGATGAAGCACATTATATTCAAAATAAAACCGCACAAAGAACAAAATTAATCAACGACTTTGTGAAGGGGGTTGACAGATTGTGGTTGTTAACGGGTACACCAATGACATCACGACCAATGAATTATTTTAATTTGTTAGAACTTATTGAATCACCCGTTGCAGCAAATTGGATGGCATATGTTGTTAGATATTGTAATGGGTACCAATTCAAAGTTGGTAATAGAAAAGTTTGGAATGTTATGGGAGCTTCAAATTTAGAAGAGTTAAGAGACCGAACAACAAGACAAGTATTAAGAAGATTAAAAACAGATGTATTAGATTTACCTGATAAAATTATCACCCCCGTTTATTTGAGATTAAAATCAAAAGAATATGAAGAATTAATGGGTGAGTATTTTGATTGGTATGAAAAAAATACCGATGAGAGTTCATCATTAACCGTTCAATTTACCAAGTTAACAAAGGTACGTCAGGTAATTGCACAAGAAAAAATACGGTCAACCATTGAATTGGTTGAGAACATATTAGAACAAGATAAAAAAGTAATAGTTTTCACAAACTTTACCGATTCCCTAAATAAAATTTATGACCATTTCGGTAAACAAGCCGTTTACTTGGATGGTTCATGTTCACCAGCAAAAAGACAAAACGCTGTTGACGAATTTCAAAACAATGAAAAAATAAAAGTGTTTGTTGGTAACTTAAAAGCGGCGGGTGTTGGTATTACACTTACTGCCGCTGAGGCGGTTATTATGAATGATTTATCATTTGTTCCATCCGACCACGCACAAGCTGAAGACCGAAGTTATAGATACGGACAAAAATCAAACGTATCGGTATATTATCCAATATTTGAAAATACTATTGAGGGTACAATTTATGATATTCTCAATAAAAAGAAAAATATTTTTGAAACCGTAATGGGTGATAACGTGGGCAGGGCAGAGATTGTACAAGAAATTATGAATCAAATTTTTGGTAAGAGGTAAGTTTTTTGAAAATCTATTTATTTATAAGATAATGATAGATTATGAAATTTAAAAAATTAAAAGCCGAAATTGAAGAATTAGAAGACAAATTAACTACCAACGAAGACCTACAAGAATCAATACAAAACGAACAAAAAGAGATTATTAATGAAATGAAAAAAATTGGGATTGAAAGATTACCATATTCATATTCATCACTTGGTAGATTTATTGACCCAAAAACAATGAATGTTCATTACAACAAACATTATAAAGGGTATGTTGAAAAATTAAATGCGGCACTTGCAAATCTTAAAGGTGCCGATGCTGAACTTGAAGAAATTGTAAAAGGTATTTCAAGATATAACAAAACTGTTAAAAACAATGCGGGTGGTGCCTTTAACCACGCTTTGTTTTGGAAAATGTTATCGCCAAAGAAACAAACCATTAACGGTCCTGTAGAAGAAAAAATTAAAAAAGACTTTGGTTCTTACGAAGAATTCAAAAAACAATTCACGGAAAAATCACAAAAGAATTTTGGTTCAGGATGGTGTTGGTTGGTAATTAATGGTCAAGGTAAATTAAAAATTGTTACGACATCAAACCAAGATAACCCATTAATGAATACCGTCAAAGATGGTGGATATCCAATATTGGGTCTTGATTTGTGGGAACACGCATATTATTTAAGATACCAAAACAAAAAAGATGAATATATAGGAAAATTTTTCTCAGTTATTAATTGGGACTTTGTTAACACACTTCTTATATCTAAAAACGAAAAAAAACTTAACGAAGAAAAGTTAGCTGGTGAATTACTTGTTGAAACAAGAGAAAGTATAGGTTGTTCAACAACAGAGGTTAAAGAAATAAACAAAATGTTTTCAATGAACACACAAGTAAAATATAAATTCATGAATACAATCAACACAATCATGAAAGAAAAATTTTCAGAATATTGGTTTGAAAAAGACCAATATGAACCAGGTTCAATGTCAGGAATTTATAATTACGGAAAACCAGGTCGTTCAGTTATTAACAAATTAAATACAAATTACAGTTCGTTTTGTATTTTGATGAATGATTTAAATTTTTATTTAATTAAAAACAATATAAAACCTATATCATTTGGGGATAAAGATAAATTTGCACAAATTAAAGAAGTTGAAAGATTTACAAAATATCTTTATGATTTAAGAGACCGAATCTTTAACTTGTCAACATCTAAAACTTTTCAAAATATTGTACAGAAATTAGTACAAACCGATTCCAAAGGTGAGGAAAGAGAAGATATTACTGTTATAGCATTAAGAAAAATATTTGGAACTGAAGACGTTCACAAAATTGGTGGATTGGGTTCTGAAGAAGATATGATTTCGGGTGTTGATGCGATTATTAATAAAGATGGTCAAAGATTGACAGCACAAATTAAACCATTTAGTGGTGTAAAAGATTTTAATGATGATAGTGTTATGGTGTTCGGAGCGAGCGCACCAAAACAATATAAAACTGATTATTTAGTTTTTAATAATAAAAACAAGACAGTCGTATTCAAAAATCAAAATACAAAAATTATTGATGGTAATTATGTATTTCCAAAATCAAACATATTTGGAGATATTTGATATTTATAAAGAAGATGGCAATTATTGTAGAACCAGAAAGAAGTAAACTCTATAGAAGAATTAAAGCCCTTCTTGGTGCACCTGTTAGAGGTGTTGAGTTAGAAGATGAGCAAATGGACTCATTATTAGAACTTGCGATTGGGGATTACGAACAATATATTTTAGATTGGTTAATTGAAGCACAATGGACTTCTTTATATGGACTGAACCTTGACGAACAGTCTTTAACAAGGGCACTTACCAAAAGAAGTTTAGATTGGGAAACACAATACACTTACGCATATTCAAAGATAGTTGGATTACAAGCTGGTGGTGATTGGGTACTTAAAAAAGATTATGTTGATTTGGTTCCGAACCAACAAATTTATGAAATACCTAAGGGTCGTGAAATTAATGAACTTTTATGGTTCATGAGAGCCGAATTAAACAATTCATTATTCGACCCATTTATGGGTGGATTTGGAGGATTTGGTGGAACTGGATTAGGTGGTCCTGGCGGATTTGCACAATTTGGTGCAAGTGGAAGTTATTTTATGATGCCAGCGTTTGACGTTGTGTTAAGAATGGCGGATAGAAATCTCAAACAAAGAATGATTGTTGGTGATTTGACATATAGAATTACAGCATTGCCTGAAGGAAAAAAAGCATTACACTTATACAACACACCTGGTGGAAGATTTGATTTTTCAAATATTGGATTTAACGAATATAGATGTTGGTATTGGTACTACGATACTGATGGTGACCGTGATGATTGTTTGGCTGCAAATCCTGACATTGTTAGATTACCATCTGACATACCATTAGAAGCGTTAAATTGGCAGGACCTTAATACACCCGCACAACAATGGGTTAGAAGATGGTTTACCGCTTACTGTAAAGAAACATTAGGTCGTATTTATGGTAAATACAGTGGTAACCTTAAAACCCCTGACTCTGAACTAACATTGGACTACACATCTTTGTTAGGTGAGGCTAAAGATGAAAGAGCAAAACTTGAAGAAGAATTAAAATTACGTCTTGAAAGATTAAGTCCTGTTAAACAAATGGAAAAGGAAGCCTTAATTGCTGAAAACCTAAATAAACAATTAAAATATAGAGCGTTCCCAAGTCCCTATAATGTAATTTAATTTTATGCCAATATTAAGGAGTATACCGAGTAAAAAAATTATTAACGGAATTGAAGTAAAAACATCTGAGGTCGCTTTAATTTCCGAATCAAATTACACAACAACAGGTGAATACGCAATTGTGATTAAAACTGTTGAACATTGTGATTTGTTATTAGATAGTAAAACAACTGACCACATTGTTGTCAAAGCTCTTACCAAAGTTACAATTAGACCCGATAAGAGCAAAATTGACGAACAATATGATGAAGTTGAAATTGGAAAAGGTGCATGTGTTGAGTTTCACTTTATAGGTGGAAACTGGTACATCTTATCTTCAGACGGTCTCAAATTGGACTAATTCTTGTTCCCATCCATCTTCAGCTAAATCATAGATATAGTCAGGACTAATACCAACCCTATCCCAAAACTTCACTTCTTGTTCAGAAACCGTTAAAACATCTACCAATTTATCTTGGTCGGTATCCTCGAAAGGGTGACCATTGATTAATTGACATTGTTCTTTTGTATAGAATTCCCTCTTACTTGGGTTATCAATAATCAAAGAATCTCTAACATCATCTTTAAACACAACCATCAAAGGTTCAATACGTTTGTTAAATGTTGTTATTGCTCTCGCTATATTATACTCACCCAACATATCAGGATTTCTTTCAAGTTCCTCATTGTCCAATCTATAGGCATTGATTACCAATGAGTCAACTTTTTTAACAACATCACCATGTGATGCTTTTGTACCGTTGTTAACATAAAAAATTACATCACCCAAGTTAGCCGCAATACCATCATGAATAATAAGTTCCATATGTGCTTGTCTTGACATCATACTTCCTGATTTGGTTTTTTGACCACATCTTACTTTGTAATCCTCAATAGAAATTTTAACTTTAGCACGAGACGCAATTTGTTTTAATGGAATTTGTTTGTTAAAGATTTTTTCTAAGTATTCATAATACCACTCAACAAATTGTTGACCTTCACCCATCAATAACATTTTGATTCCTTTGTCCAAAAACGCTTCAATATACAACGGTAATTTCTTTGATTTGATTGTATTACCAACCAATTTAATTTTACCTTTGTCAGTCATCAAGGCATAGTTCTTACGTGCTAAGTTAATACAAGATGGCCAAACACCATCATTATCCAAAGCCATTTCACCTTTCATGAACAAGTCATTATATTCTGCAATGTCAGCTGCGGCACCCATATATTCCTTACCTTCAACCACTTTCCAATTCAAACCTTTACCAATGTATTTACGGGATTCAACATTCACAGGTGATGAAAAGTTCACACCATCCGTATCCATAACCAACGGGTCATATCCACGATTCATAAAGAACTTAATCATCTGACGTAGATATTGTCTACCTGTACAAGTAATCCTTTCACCCTGATTCATATCACCCCAGTGAAATACTTGAGGTGCTGATAAAGCTCCAAACATTGAGTTAATAAAAATCTTAATTGGTAATTGTTTACGGTCATAAGATTTAGATTTTACAGGGTCACTCTTTTCAAACTCTTCGGCCAATTGTTTATACATAATACGAGCATTTCTAAAGTACGTTAACATACCTTTCATTACTCCTGTTATATCACAATCAGGGAATACGTCGTGAACCAACTGAATTGACGGATACAGTGAACTAAAGTCAAGTTTCAATACATCGGTTGAATACCCAACTTTAACCAAACGTGACAATCCACCAACAAAGTCTTGTTTCTGTTGTTTAGCGGGAATTGCAAGTCCATGTTTATACGACCAAGCTCTCATTTGGATTTCCCAGAGTGTTGCTGTTCCCATCGTGGCAATCCTTTGATATGTTGTTGGAACCAAAGAAGCCAACAGGAATGAACCCTGATTAAACTCTTCATCAACTCTTAATGTCTCAATTAAGTCATCGTCAAGATATCTTTCAACAATGTTATCACCTGTTGTTTTAATATAGGTATCTTCTCTTCTTTCACACACTTCATCAACCTTTGGGTCAATACCACATTTTTTGTACTTACCATTTTGGGTGTTTAACCAATAATCTTCTTTCTTGGCATACATGGAACCAATATCGGTATGGTCAATGTAGATACGGTCAGCGTCTTCAGCTTCCAAATATTGAACAATATATTTCAAACCAGCAGATTTGATATTTGAGTTAATAGCTTGTGCACGTCTTACTGAGTGTAATGCGTCAATAACATTATAACCCCAAATTGATGTTTGAACGTAATCCTCAATTTCGTTTGCCAATTTCAACAAACCTTTTGATTGTGTAATTGATTTTTCAGGGTTAAGTGATTTACAGATTCTTTTCATATCCAATCCCAAAGCTTTTGCCCTTTCAAATATCCAATGCCAGTCAAACGCAAATCCGTTATATGACACAATAATGGATGGTTTAATTTCATGGATATAGTTAAAAAAATCTATGATACCTTGTTTTTCCTGTTCCTCATTTGAACATTCAATAACCTTGTGAAACCCTTTGTTTGTCTTTAATCCAAACATGAATATTCTACCATCTTTTGGTTCCAAAGCGGTAGTTTCTAAGTCAAATACAAAACGGGTTACGTCATCATAACTTTCAAACCCTTTGAAAAGACGTTTTTCTTTTTGAATCAAAAATTGTTCAATCGGTGGAAGAATCAAAACTTTTTCTTTTGCCTTTTCACCATATGGGTCAATTCCACCATCACGGAAAAATTGTAATAATGTTCTATAACCCTTCAAAGATTTAACCATAAATGATAAACCTTCTTCAAGTCTTTTATTTCCTTCTGTTTTTAGTTTTTCAATAACAATTCCGTATTTGGACATTGCTTCTTTTTGTAACCCCTTTGAACCTTGATAAAAGTTGAGACCACGTAAATCACCAACCCAAGCAAATGGAATAAAGGTATCACGTTTAACAATCTTCCCTTTTATGGGGTCTTCAATAATTTTGTAGATGGAGTCACTAACGTAGTCAAATTCAACACTGACTATGTACTGTTCAGGGTCAGAGCCCTTCAAAAAATCTTCAATTTCTTCTGCTGGTATCATAATATTTTCTAGAGTGGTTTATTAGCTTCCGAACACGTCGGAGTTTACCTTGTCTAAATAAATATATGTTACAGAATTGGTATTATCAACAACAGTATTGAGTTTTAATAAAAGAAGGGGTTATGTTGATAAACAAAGATTCTCTTATTGGAACAATCAATTCACCGTCAGTTGTTGTGATGCTAAACTCACCCAAATATCTACCGGGTGTTCTTGTGTCGTTTGGTGTAAAATTATAATAAATGTAATATTCTTCAGGTGCGTCGGGATTATCTAAAAACTTTTGTGTGATATACGCTGGTTTTGACGCAATTTTTAAAATACCATTATCGGAATTAATCATTGAAAATGTAATAATTGCATTCTGAAGTGTCTCCATAAAACTTCTGAAGTCGTTTCTTCCGTCTTTTACAACTTGTAGTTTTAAAGTTGGTAAGGTTGCGTTTTGTTTTATAAAGAATTCCATTATCTATAAATACTTTAATTTTAATATTATTATAAACCGTATTTTGATTTATCGGCATTAAAGTTTTGTAATACTTGTGTTGATGTTAATGATGTGTCGTACATTCTTATGACACCAATAGTTCCTTTGAACTTGTTTAGGGCTGAACTTCCGTCTGCAGTAACTCTACCAGCTATACTTACAAAATTTGTGTTACTTACTTGATTAACACCAGCTAAACTTATACTTCCCGCGGAAACACCGTTTCTATAAACCGTGAGAGTCTTGGCAACACCAAAATTAAAGACAGCAACCGCTTGTACCCAAGTATTCACCGTAAATCCCGTCATAATAATATTAGGGTTGTTAGCCCCGTCGTAAGCTGCCACGAACATATTACTTGCACCTTCATTAAATCTAATTGTGTAAGGGTATCTAAGAGGTGAGAAGCTGGTATCCCATTTTTCCAATAGTTCCGCTTCACCTGAGTTTGGTTGACCATTTGAAGGATTAAACCATATTTCAACCGTGTATTGTTCAGTATTTGTAAAGTTTGTAACACCATTAACACTTGGGATTCTACCATAAGAAGAACTTCCATTGAAAGTAAAACCACTTAATGCGTTGTAAGTTGGACTACCCGATAAAGTTGCATCCGTACTACCCACAGTTGTGTCCCAAACAGTTCCTGAACCAACATAACTACTTGGTAATAACTGTAGTTGTAAGTTTGATGTTACAATATTAGGTGTTACTGATGGTGTTGGTGTCTGAGTATTAGTTGGTGTTATTGTATTTGTTGGGGTAACCGTAGGTGTTGATGTTGATGTAGGGGTGGGTGTTGGTTCAACAAATCTTGGAGACAAGAAATTATACTGTTGTTGTATTTCAGAAAGTGACAACTGTCTATTGTAGAAATACATGTTGGCAACATACCCCCAAGGCTGAGGAACGACATCATTATTACCCCAACCCCAGTGTGTAGTTCCACCAGCACCAAAAGCAATTTGACTTCCAACTTCAGAACCATTTATGTAGAATTTTTGAGATGAATTTGTTCCAACAACCGCATATTGAACCCAAACACTTGTTTCACCTGACAAGTCATACCCTGAACTTCTAAACGCACTGTCCCAATAACCCAATATATCGGAGTTATTTGGGATGGTAATTGGAGTGTATTTAGGTGAGTTTGTATAAAGTAATGTTCTAAATGATGCAATATTATTTAATTCTAATCTTGCCCAAGTAATATATGTGTATCCTGAATTTGGTAATAAAGGTCCTGTTGCGTTGTAATTAACTCTATTAGTCCCTGTAGTACAATCAAAACATTTTATACCGTTAAGAACTGTGTAAGTTGCACCGATTAATGTGTGATTATACCCCCCTGTTATATCATAAACTGTTGTACCTGTTCCGGGATAGCTTGAACTTGTATGTGCGTCAAGTTGGATTACCAAACCATTTGTTACAAGATTTGGCGTTGGCGTAATTGTTGGTGTAACCGTTGGTGTTGATGTATTAGTCGGCGTAATTGTTGGTGTAACCGTTGGTGTTGATGTATTAGTTGGTGTTGGTGTTGGACAAATATAATTTGAGGATGTGTTAATATAGTTTGAATACGTTTGTCCACTTGTTAAGGATGTTGTATAAATTTCTAAACTACCAAGTCTGTAATCACCAAATCCTCCGTCACCCATATTTGTACCATCCTGATGTGCAAGTAAATAAAATAGTCCTGACCCGGCATTATAAGGGGCCAATCTATTTAAGGTTATATTACCAGCACTTACACCATCAACATATGCGGTTAAAGTTGACCCATCATATGTCATACCAACATAATACCAATTATTAAGTGGTGTTGATATAGATGAGGTAAAATTAATATTTCCTGTAGTAGTCCATAAACCAAACTTAAGTGTTCCCGAAACCATTTCAATTATAGATGTGTGCCATCCCGATAAAGAATTTACAACCCCCACTTCAGAAAGTATAACCCCATCACCTTGAGGATAAATCCACATAAATATTGAAGTCACTTCAGACTTGTTTGGAGAAACACCAGAAAACAATGAACTTAAATTAGTGTTGGTATAGATATACTGTGAAGTACCATTGAAATCTACGAAAGTTCCACATCCTGTACTACCACTTGAAGGAGAATTCACAATAGTACCATTACTATTATTTTCTAAATCAAATACGGTTGTAGTTCCTGAATATGAATTACTATCACTAAAATCGTAATATAGTATTCTACTACTCAACACATTTGTTGGTGTTACAGTGGAAGTTGGTGTTGGGGTTGGTGTGGAATTACTCGATGTCGGCGTAATGGTTGGTGTAATAGTTGGCGTAACTGTTGGAGTCTCCGTTGAAGTTGCTGTTGGTGTCTGAGTAGGAGTTTCGGTATTGGTAGGAGTTGGTGTTTGGGTAGGAGTTTCGGTATTGGTAGGAGTTGGCGTTTGGGTAGGAGTCTCGGTGTTAGTTGGTGTTGGTGTTTGGGTAGGAGTTTTGGTATTGGTAGGAGTTGGCGTTTGGGTAGGAGTCTCGGTGTTAGTTGGTGTTGGTGTCTGAGTTGGTGTTTCGGTATTGGTAGGAGTTGGCGTTTGGGTAGGAGTCTCGGTGTTAGTTGGTGTTGGTGTCTGAGTTGGTGTTTCGGTATTGGTAGGTGTAACCGTATTTGTTGGTGTTGGCGTTACGGTGCTAGTTGGTGTTGGTGATGGATTTGGTGTTGTAATATCAATTACAAATGTTTGGTCGGTACCTGAAAAATATATAAACACTTTACCTTGTGGTGTACCATCGGCAGGAAAATAATCAAAAGGGATAGTTTCTACTCCCAACTCAAAAGTTTCATTTAATGTTGTATCCAAAAAGGTAACCAAACATGTTTGACCACTATATTCAGTACTTTCAACTCTAAATCCGTAATTATTTGACATTATGGTGCCGGTATTAATGTTGCTGTAAAATCCCCACTGTTAACAATACATGCGTTATCAGGACAGTTAAAATTAAACAAACCAAATTTATTTTTTAATATTCTATAATTATGTTGTACTTGTGCAGAACCCAATGGTTCAACATACATTCTGAACTCAGATATACCGCCCATAAATGTCCCACCAAAATTTTGTTCTAATAAAATATTTGTGGTAAGTCCTGATAAACTTGTTCCACTTAATGTATTATCACACATAACTTCAGGGTCTTGGATATATGGACCTGTTGTCCCGCTACAACCACTAAATGTTAATGATTCTCTTAATCCAAAAGTTCCACCACCCCATGATATATTAAATGGAACCCCAATTTGTTTTTCTTTAACTTCGTTCAATTCTCTTGGAATAATTTCTTCAAAATCTTCAATGGTCATAAACAATTTACCATTAACAAAGAATTTAAGTTTTCCTAATCTATATTCTCTTTGGTCTAACCATTTTCTGTTCAGTTGAATTGTCTCAACTTTGCTTGGATAGGTATTTCCCGAGTGTGTTGCTGGTGGTCCAATTAATGATACAGTGTTACCATATGTTGATGCCGTATAAGTCATTCGTCTAATATCACCCAATCCTCCCATGTTCAATAAATCACATTCATCCCAAGTTATATTTCTTTCAAACACAACATCTAACATCAACCATTTTTCAATACCTGTTGAACCTGTTGTACATACATCATAGATTCCATCTGTTGAACATATTTCAGTAATGGTATATCCCGATTCAAAAGTTAATCCTGTTGTTTCACAAGCTCCCGTTGTTGAACAACTACCTGTTAATAATAAAAATTTAACACACAAATGTGGGTTTGATGGGTCACCCTCGAATCGTAGTGATAATGCATTTGAAAAAACATCATCTTCAGGATTGTGGTCTTCTTGTACTACAGTTGTTGTGGTACAATTGTGTGATATAGTAATTGCTGAAGATGGGTATAATGTATGACAATCAGAATTAGTGAATGCAGTATTCGAACACGCACAAGTTGTTAAACAATCTGTTAATCCTGATGTCACTCTTGTGTACCCTGAAAAAGTATCAGCGGTTCCTGCTGCGTAATGATAGAATTTGTTTTCAGCTCTTGCTCCCATAAAGAAGAAGGTACCTGAATTTTCAGTATAAATGTTATTTAGATATGTTTGTCCCGATGAAGGAACATATTCATCAACCAATCTTGGTTTTAACATCATTTCTACCGTCCACCCTTTATGCATCCTTTCAGGTAAAACTTCATAATCATAACCGTATAACTTATAAAACCCTTGTAAATAACCACCGTATAATTCATAGTATTGACCAATAGTTGTTGCTGTTTTGGATACAATATTATATAATGTTTGTGCGGTAATTCCTGAAAATCTTTGATTTGGGCTTTGAGTATAACCTGTAACAGGTCTCATTTTAAATCTCCTATCGTAATGTAATGGGTCAAACTTAAAAACATCACTAATACCCATTGAATAATATAATGTTTGTCCTGTCATTTCAGTCACAAGTCCATTATCAATTCCTGTTAATCCAACATCACAAACACCTGTAAAGGCACTATAACAAGTATCGTTTAATGGGTTAACATTATAATTGTTTAAAGAAATAATTGTATTACCTGAAAAATAATCACCATATGAATATGAAAAATTTTGTGAACAACCTGTGTTAGATAATTCAATTGATATTGGTAATCTATTACCATCATTGTATCCAATTAAGTAAGGTGAATAAATAACCTCTTGGTCATATTGTTTTTCATCGGCAACAAGAAAGAAATCGGTGTATGAACTATCATCCGCTCTTATGTCCAATCTATTAAAATAATAGTTATTTATGTTCTGTGTTGCCATTCAATAGATAAATACAAACAATATGGTATTTATAGATAAACTGTTTCAATATGTCTGAACATAAATATAAAACAAAAAAGGAAGCTTTAGACGCAGCTGAAAAACTTGGTTGTCTTGGATATCACAAAATGGGTGATGATTCGTATATGCCGTGTAAATCACACGAAAGATTTAAAAAATTAAATTCAACAAAAACTAAAGAAGAACCCGAAGGTGAACTTGAAGAATTTGTGGATGCCGATGGTACAATGTTGAATTCTAAGATTCCAATTTTAGACCCAGCATTACACCCAAGAAAAACTATGGACCAAACCGTTCAAGCTGCAAGAAATGTTTATGACATTTTTAGAATGGGTTATAGAAGATATTTTAGTGAGTCGGCTAAAGAAATTGAAGAGCATGATATGGAACATGCGTTTTCTTATGATGAAACCAAATTTATGAACGCCAAAGAAACAATAAAATATTTGGAAAAAGAATTAGGTTTGGATAGTGAGGATGCTAAAGACAGAGCAAAGGAAATGGGTAAAGACCCAAAGATGGATAAAAAATCTAAATTTAAAGACGATAAGAATTTTGTTAATCGTGGTGTAATTGCGGAAAAAGATGTTGATGAAGTTAAAGAAGAAATTATTTCAAAAAAATCTAATGACCAAGAAATTACAGAAAAATCTAAAATTTCATCAAAGGTAATTTCAAGAAATGTAACCGCACTTAAAAAACAGGCGGAAAAAGAAGGTATATCAATAAACGACTTAATAAAAATGTTGAAAAGTGAATAAAGACCTGTATGGTAAGGAATATCAAATTCCACCACATTTATTAAACATGATTGCGAAAGGTTTAGCTAAGTATTCAAATCAGAGTACTGAAAATGTTAAACGTGCACAAGATTTAATATCAACAGGTAATGCAACTTATCAACAATTAAAAAGAATAAAAAACTGGTTTGAATCAAACTCCAATACATCAAACCCTGAATTTCATCTTTTAGGTGGTGGAGCGTTTAAAGGATGGGTTGACCAAACATTAGACTCAGATAGAGGGGCAATTGATTTATCTAAAAAAGCAAAGAGTGTTGCGATGTCAAATCAATACAGTGACGAACACGAAAAAAATAATGACTTGAGAAAAGATTTCAGACCAAGTCAATCACATAAAAAAAGTGGGCACAAAATAACAGGTGTTCATGAAGAAATTGAAAGAATAAACACGTGGTTTAAAATATTAATATAATGAGTACACAAAACGACAGATTAGATTTTTCGCAACCTGCTGGTGACAACAATCAGTTAAGTTTTTATGCGGAACAACAAAGAGCAAAATTATTTCCGAGAAATGATTTTAACACAAAGAATCAATACGGTCCAACAAACAAAGACGCATTAGCAGACGGTGACGCTATGGGTAGAGGGACTGGTGGATTTTTGGACGTTAACAATGATAAAATTGGAAATAGTGCTGATATTATGGATAGAATTGATAATATCAAAACAAACAAATATAACTCAAAAGCACCTTATACAACACCAACACCATAATGAAACTTTTTTCATCATTTAAAGATGTATTAACTGAAGCAGTGTCTTTTGATGACTTACAAAAAGCCATCAAAAGCTTGGATGTTATTACAATTACTTACGATGGTGATGAACCGGGCGGTAAAGGATATAGAACTGTTTACCCCGTTTGTTTGGGTAGGTCAAAATCTGGTAATTTGGTTTTAAGAGCTTATGATATTGAAGGAGCATCCCACAGAGCATCACTTGGATTAAAACCTTTACCGAGTTGGAGAATGTTTAGAATTGATAAAACATTTACTTTTAACCGAACTGGTGAGAAATTTAATGAACTACCTGTGGACTATAACCCAAATGGAGATAAATCAATGACACAAGTTTACATAAACGCAAAACTAGGTCAAACCCCTGAAGAAATAATAGCATAATATGAGCAACGATTTAATGGCAAAATTAGCCTTATCCAAAAAAATAATGGATAGACACCAAGTAATACCAAGAGGTAATGCAAGTGGTACCCCAAATTATAATACACCAATGGTTGAAAACTACGAAGCAGTTCCTGCAACTTATAACATACCACAAGAATACGCCTCTGATACATCTTTATCAGAAGTTAAACAACCTGAATTACCAACACAAGATAGAATTTTAAATTCAAAATTACCTGATGAAATAAAACAATTAATGATTGAAAACCCAATTGCTCAAGCAAGTTTACCGGGAACTACAAATGTTTTATCTAATGAAATTATTGAAGGAGCACAAAAGTTAATGGGAACAACACCCAAAAAACAAAGCCAACCTCAATCAAATAATACATCCGGTTTTGACATGAATGCATTAAAAACAATGATTAGAGACACTGTTAGAGACACAGTTAGAGATGTGGTTAGAGAAGAATTATCTAAATCAGGAATTATTGTTGAAAATGAACAAAAAACTAATGAATTTCTAAGTTTAAAAGTTGGTAAACATCTTTTTGAAGGTAAGGTTACAAAAATTAAAAAGATTCAATAAGGTTTGATTATTCAATTAATATTTCTATATTTTAAGAAATATTAACATATGTCAAAGATTAAAATACTAGTTTTACCATCAGACAGAACGGGAGTTGGTAAATTTCGTTCAATCGAACCTCACATTTTTTTACAGAATAAATACCCTGAAGATTTTCACGTAGATATTGATTTTGAACCAAAAATGGATGATATATCCTATTGGACAAAATACGATATGGTTTGTTTTCACAGGAGTTTGAATCCTGATTATGATAAATCCAATACACTAATCCAAGTTTTAAATAGCTTAGGTATTATTACCGTGATGGATTTAGATGACTATTGGCTACCCACAAAAGAACATCCAGCATATCATTTAGTTGTACAACACAAAATTCATGAAAAAATTTTAGCGAACATCAAGGTCGCAAAATATGTGACGACAACTACATCTATTTTTGCAGATGAAATTAAAAAGTATAACAAAAATGTATTTGTTTTACCAAACGCTATTAATCCAAATGAACAACAATTTATGGAACCAACAAAACCATCAGAAAAATTACGATTTGGTTGGTTAGGTGGTTCTTCACACTTGCATGATTTGGGATTAATGAAAGGTTTTACAGATGCTATTGGTCAAGAATTTAGAGATAAGTCACAAATATTTCTTTGTGGTTTTGATACAAGAGGAACAATGACTGAAATTAACGCACAAACTGGTGAACAAAAACAAAGAGCAATTCTACCACAAGAAACTGTGTGGGCGAGATATGAAGAAATTTTTACAAAAAATTATGAATTCACAACACCTGAATACAAGGATTATTTGATGAAATTTAGACAAGACTCTTGGAATGGTAGTGAACAATTTTATAATCGTGTTTGGACTGAACCAGTGACATCTTACGCGAAAAACTACGCTAAATTTGATGTGTCTTTGGCACCAATTATGAATCACACATTTAATAGAGTTAAATCACAATTGAAGGTAATTGAAGCTGGTTTTTATAAAAAAGCAATTGTGGCATCAAATATTGGTCCTTACACAATTGATTTGAAACATTCATTGGAAAATGGTAACTTTGTTGATGGAAATGCAATCTTAGTTGAGGAAAAAAGAAATCATTCAGATTGGGCTAAAGCAATGAAAAAACTAATTCAAAACCCAACATGGGCGGCAGATTTAGGTGAAAGATTATACGAAACAGTAAAAGACAAATACGATTTAAATATTGTTACAGACCATAGAGCACAACTTTACAAATCATTAAAATAAAATGTTACCATATCCAAAAACCAAATTATTATTCTTTGACTTGGAAACTGTTGGTGGTTATCCAACACTAAAAGAATTTGAAAAAAGTAATCCTGAACTTCATAAAGTTTTTATGAAATATCAAGATTGGTTTATTAAAAAATTTCCTGAGGACAAAGACAAAACACCTGAGGAAATTTACGAAACAAGAGCCGCTCTTGTTCCTGAATTTGCCAAAATTGTTGTGGCAAGTTTTGCTTTTATTTCACCTGATGGAAAAATGCAAATGCAAACATTCGCGTTGGACGATGAAAAACAACTACTTAAAAATACAATTCAACTTTTAAATAAGGTTCACAAACTTAATTTTTTTATGTGTGGACATAACATTAAAGGGTTTGATATTCCAATGTTGGCAAAACGGATGATGATTAATGGTTTTGTACCACCGGCAATTATCCCAACCGCAGATACCAAGCCATGGGAAATTAAAGCCCTTGATACAAAAGAATTATGGAATGGTACAAACCCATTCACAATCGCGTCGTTAGAATTGATTTCAGTATCAATGGGTTGTGAATCATCAAAAGGTGGACCTGTTACTGGTGGTGTTGTTCACCACTCTTATTGGGAAGCAGGAATTCTTGATAAAATTGCGGAATACTGTGAAGACGATGTAAAAGCGTTGGTAGACTTAATAGAAAAATTTGATAAATTACAATATGTTTAAAAATCTAAAACAAATGAATAGTTTAATTTCTGAAATGAAGAAATTAACAAATGACCCAAATGCTTTGAAAGACCCACAAGCAATGATGGAATCTATGGGTATTGACCAAGATGAAATTGAAAAACAATTATCGGGTTTATTAACCAAAAAAGCAACTTTAAAATTTACCAAAATTCATCCTGATTCGGTTGAACCAAAGTATAACTATGAAAGTGATTCAGGATTTGATTTACACTCAACCGAAGATTTGGAAGTTGGTCCATTTGGTAGAATTTTGGTACCAACAGGATTAAGATTTGATATTCCAATGGGTCATGAAATACAAGTAAGACCAAAGAGCGGTTTAGCTCTTAAACAAGGTTTAACTGTATTAAACACACCGGGAACAGTAGATGCTGGATATGACGGTGAAGTAAAAGTTATTGTATATAATACAAATAATCACGTTGTAATAATACCAAAAGGTATGAAAATTGCACAAGCAGTTTTATGTCCAGTAATAAATGGTAAATTTGTAACACTACACGAAGTAATCGAATTAGATGAAAAAGAACGAGGCTCAAACGGATTTGGTTCAACAGGAATCTAATACTAGTCCTGTGTTGGCAAATGGTGTTAAGAACTATCTAATTGACATTGATGGTACAGTAACTGAAGATGTGCCAAATGAAGAATCTGAACGTATGGCAACTTGTTTACCATATGAAGGTTCGGTAGATATGATTAACACTTGGTATGATGATGGACATATTATAACATTCTTCACATCGAGGACTGATGAACATGAAATAGTAACCAAACAATGGTTAGATAAACATGGTTTCAAATACCACAACTTGTTACTTAATAAACCAAGAGGTGGAAACTATCATTGGATTGATAATCACATTGTACGAGCGACTCGTTATGATGGTAAATGGGGTGAATTAGTTAAAAAAGAACACACAATAGAAGTATTTGAATAATGATTACAATTGGATATAGTACCCGAAGTTCAAAACCTGAACTACAAGAATATTTTAAAAAAACTTGTGGTGTAAAAAATATACAGGTTATTGAAAAAGTTAACCCAAATGGTCAGTCGTTGACTGACGTTTATAACGATATTTTAAATGAATCTGAAAATGACATTGTGGTACTTTGTCACGATGACATTTATTTTGATAACAAGAGTTGGGGATTTAAGATTTTGGAACACTTTAAAAAGACCGATTATGGTATCTTAGGGGTTGCAGGTTCAACTAACTTACCTAAGTCAGGTATGTGGTGGGAAGACCGTCGCAAAATGGTTGGTATTGTAAATCACGAACACGAGGGTAAAAAATGGGAATCAAAATATTCAAATGATTTAGGGAACAAAATTCATCAGACAGTTTTGATTGATGGATTGTTTATGGTTGTGAATAAAAGTAGAATCCAAGAAAATTTTGATACCAATGTTAAAGGTTTTCATTTGTATGATGTTGATTTTTGTTTTAGAAATTACATTAAAGATGTAAAAATTGGTGTAATGTTCAATATTAGAATAACCCATAAATCAATTGGAATGACAAATGAACAATGGGATTTAAACAGACAAGAATTTTCAAACAAATACCAAGACCAATTACCTATTAAAATCAAAAAAACAAAAGAAGATAAATTAAAAATTCTTTTATCTTGTTTAAATTTTAAAACATTTACAGGTTCAGAAGTTTATGTTTATGAATTAGCCAAAGGATTAGTTAAAATGGGTCACGATGTTACAGTTTTATCTGAAATTGGTGGTCCGTTAACTGATAAAGCAAAAAAGATTGGTATTAAAGTTAGACCATTTAGTGAACCGCCAGGTTTTAAAATGGGTGATGGTAAATGGTCAGTGTCAACACCAAACGGTGTTGAGGTTTCTAAAGAAGGTATGCTGTACAAAATACAAGATATTAACTACGATATTATTCACGTTCAACATGAACCAGTTACTAATATGGTACTACAATTATACCCAAATATTGAAAAAATTGCCACCATTCATTCAGAAGTTATTGATTTAGAAAAACCTGTGAAACATGAATCAATTAAGAGATATATCGCAATTAGACCTGAAATTAAGGAACATATTGTTGAGCAAGATGAAATTACTGAATCACTAGTTGATGTTATTTATAACCCAATTGATGATACAAGGTTTAATGAAAAAGAAACCACAGAAGAAAATGCCGTGTTGTTTGTTGGAACAATAGATTATCTAAGAGAACAAACAATTAAAGATTTGATTGAATATACTAATGAAAATCAAATGGAATTGTGGATTGTAGGTGAAAACAAATCAGATTATTTAAATGATATTTTATTAAACAAACACGTCAAAAGATTTACACCAACTTGGAATACCGAAACATTTATTAGAAAGGCAAAAGAAACTGCTGGTATTCTTTTAGGTAGAACAACAATTGAAAGTTGGATGTGTGGTAAAAAATCTTGGATATATAACGTAGACAAATCAGGTGGCATTTTATCAAAAGAATTGGTTTCTCCACCACAAGATATAAATAAATTTTATGGTTCAACAGTTTGTGAAAAATTGGTGGACTCTTACCTTAATATTATCAATGAAACTTTTAATTAAATTTCCGACAAGGTCCCGTAGAAAACAATTCTTTGAAACCTTTAACAGGTATCAAGAATACATAAGTGAACCCACCACAAGGTTTTTAATTACCATAGATGAGGATGACTCAGACATGAACAATGATGAGGTACTGGCAATACTTGAATCATACGATAATGTATCTTTTGTAATTGGTCAAAGTAATTCTAAAATTCACGCAATTAACCGTGATATTGATACATCAGAAGATTGGGATATTATCTTATTGGCATCTGATGATATGATACCACAAGTTAAAGGGTTTGATAAAGTTATTAATACTTTGATGAACGCAAATTACCCTGACACAGATGGAATCCTTTTCTTTAATGATGGATTTAAAGGTCAAGAATTAAACACATTGTGTATTTTGGGTAAGAAATATTATGAAAGATTTAATTACATTTATTATCCTGAATATAAATCAGTTTGGTGTGATAATGAGTTTATGTTAGTCGGAAACTTACTAAGAAAACAAAAGTATTTCCCAATGGTTATTATCAAACATGAACACCCTGATTGGGGATATGGTAAACATGACGTAATACACAATAAAAATCATTCAGACTTGTCTTTTGATATGAATTTATTTAAAGATAGACAATCCAAAAATTTCTACATATGAAAAAAATCATATCATTTTGTTTGTGGGGTGATAATCCAAAATACACAATCGGAGCGATTGAAAACGCCAAATTAGCAAAAACAATATATCCTGATTGGACATGTAGATTTTATGTTGGTACTTCAACACCCGATGAAATTTGGGATGAATTATACGACATGGACAATACCGAAATGATTAATATGGAAATTGATGGTAATTGGTCAGGAATGTTTTGGAGATTTTATCCAGCGTCTGAAAATGACGTAGATGTTTTTATTGTCAGAGACACTGATTCAAGATTAAGTCAAAGAGAAAAAGAAGCCGTTGATGAATGGTTATCATCAGATAAAGGATTACATATTATGAGGGACCATCCTTTTCATAATAGTTTAATTATGGGTGGTATGTGGGGAATGAAAAAAGACACGTTTCCTAAAATGAAGGAACTGATTGACATCTACAAGGGAGGTGATTTTTGGCAAGTTGACCAAAACTTTTTAAATGAAATGGTTTACCCTTTGTGTAAAAATAATACCATTATACATGACGAATTCATGAATTTTGAAAGTTGGAAAAAACCATTTCCAAGTGAAAGAAAAGACAAGGAATTTGTTGGTGATGTTTTTGATGAACATAATCAAAGACACCCAGAATATTATACATTTATACCATGAAAATACTAATAATACAAGAAGCCGGAAGAAATGAACCAAACAAAGAATTTAGAGAGGCCAAAAATTTTCATAGGGGATTTCAAAAATTAGGGATTGATAGCGTCGTATGGGGGTTAAACCATGAAAATTTCAATATCCCTTACAATGAAATATCTAAAGATTGTGATGTTATTTTTTTATTAGAAAATTATGAAACAGGTGGATGGGTACCCGATTTATCAAATGAAAAAAAATTAAAATTGTTTTGGTCTATTGATTCTCATTGTGTACCCACATCACATTTTAACACCGCAAAAAACCATAATATTGATATTGTACTTTATGCGGTATATAATCACGGAAAATTATTTGGTAGTCGTAAAACAATTTATTTACCTAATGCATATCCAGATGATTTAATTTACCCCATTAATGAAATTGAAAAAATTAATGATGTTGGGTTTTGTGGTTCTATTTTAAATCGACAATCACATTTAAATTTATTATCAAAAAATTTTAATTTTAAAAATGATACTTTTGTTTTGGGACAAAAAATGGTTGAGACTATTAACTCATATAAAATTCATTTTAATAGAAATTTATCTGATGATATTAATTTTAGAACGTTTGAGACTTTAGGGTGTAAAACGTTTTTAATAACAAACCCAACACCAGGTATTAATGAATTATTTGAGATTGATAAACATTTAGTTGTTTATAAAAATAACGATGAATTAATTGAAAAAATAAAATATTATTTAGATAATGAAAATGAAAGAAAATTGATTGAAAATCAAGGTTATGAATTTGTTAGAGAAAACCACACTTATTTTCAAAGAGCTAAACAAATTGTAAAAATAATAGAAGAAAATGTTTGATAGAATTGTCACAAGTACTAATGAAAATAGTACTTATTTAGGATTTTGGGAGCTTCAAATTTTATCCCATAAAAAGTTTTTCCCTGAAAAAAAAATAACAATAGCTTTTTTAACCGATAGAACATATGAAGATGAATTAGTTAAAGAAATGATTAGTTATGATATTGACGTACAGATATATAAACCAATTAATGGTATTCCCGAAGGAAACCATGCTAAAATATTAAGATACCTATGTGCATCACAATATGATAATGAAATTTGTTGTATTACTGATATGGATACAATACCATTGCAAAAAGAATATTTAACCAATCAAACTAATCTTAGAGAACCAAATAAATTATTATGTATTGGTGCCGAGGTTTATAAAAACACACCCCACTATGGTAAATTTCCCGCACACCACATGACAGCTGAAGGAAAAATATTTAAACAATTATTTAACCCTAATAATTTAAATTATGAAGACAGTGTTAAAGAAATTTCAAATTTTAAAGTTTTTGATTCAAAAGAAAGCCTTGTTAATTCAAGGGATGGTTTTTCGGATGAATCATTAATTAGAGTTTTAATAGAAAAAAATAGTGTCCCTGTTCAACATATAGTAAGAAATGTTGACATATATAATGATTGGATTGATAGAAGTTGGTGGAATATTGATATTGAAAAATTAAAAAATTTAAAATATATAGAGTCAAATTTATTAAGACCTTATGATGAAAATAAACAACAAATTGAACCAATTTTACAATTTTTAAAAGATGAATCATAAAAAAGCGGTTTTAGAAGGATTGGAAACTGGTAAACAGTTACCACATAATGATAGATTAACACAAGTATTTAATAACCTACTTAATATTGAAGATGGTTATTGCGTTGAAATAGGTGCGGGATACGGTGAAACTACTGTTAAATTATTAAACTCAGTTAAAAACTATAAAATAATCGTTGTTGACCCATTTGAAGATGGTTGGGGTAGTATGCCTGAGTCCTACGGAAAACCATATCCATTTTTTCTTTTTCAAAATGCAATTAAACAATTTTCAGATAAAGTAATATTAATTAAAAAATCATCTGATGATTCATCGGTTATTGATGAATTATTAAAATACAAACCAATAATTTTTTCATTTGTTGACGGATTACAATATACCGATAATGTATTGTACGATTTAAATATGATGGATAAATTAAATTGTAAAGTAATATGTGTTGACGATTATAATAGATTAACTAACATTAGTCAGGTCCCTTTAGCAATTGAGGAATTTATAAAAAATAATAAAAATTATGATGTTGTTTATCAAAACGACAATAAAGAAATTTATTTAGTTAGAAATGAAAAAAATTAAATATTTTAGATTTGATGATGTTTGTATTAATGCTGATATAGATTTGATAAACAAAATGACAACATTTATGTTTGAAAAATTTCCAGACTGTGTTGTATTGTACGGAGTATCACCATTAGTTCACGACATGAGTTATGAAAAGAATGATGTTGAGAAACAAAGAATTTTTCCAAGAATATTAAACGCGTTATCGGATTATAAAAACTTCTATAAGGTTGACATGGCTGGATTGCCTGAGTTTCACCCAAAAGCAACATTAGCAGCACATGGATTAATACATGTTGACCATAGATTATTACCAAAGTCAGTACAAGAAATTAGTATATTAATTAGTGCTAGTTTAGTTAAATCAAAAATATTTATTCCACCATTTAATAAATGGAATAAAGATACTGAAGAAATATGTGATGAACATGGAATTGAATTAGTTAAATTTGAAGACGGTTGGTTGAGTATGGAACATAACAATTTTTCTGATATTCATAATAAATGGTATCTTCATGCTAGAGAATTTGAGTATGAAGATTTTGTTAAATGGTTTGGAAATGTATAAAGTAGGTATTGTAGGTATGGGATTTGTGGGGAAAGCTGTGTTTCACGGTTTTTCTTTATTTTGTGAAACTAAAGGGTATGATATTGACCCTAAAAAAAGTACACATACTCTTGATGATGTTTTAAATTCTGATTTTGTTTTTGTTTGTTTGCCAACGCCAGAATCTTCAAATGGCTCAGCAGATTTAACCTACATACATGATTTTTTTAATTCGTTAGAAAATAAAAATCCAATTTTTATTTTAAAATCAACAGTACCAATAGGGACAACATCTAATATTGAATCGTTGTATTCGGTTAAAATTGTTCATAGTCCAGAATTTTTATCCGCCAGAACCGCAGACATTGATTTTATAACATCTAATCGTGTTATTGTTGGTTCTAACAATTTAGAAATTTCATTAAAAGTTAACGAATTATTCACACAAAGATTTCCAGGTATTAATACTGTCACAACAACCCCAAATGAATCAGAATTAATTAAGTATTTTTTAAATTGTTTTTTCTCAACAAAAATAACATTCTTTAATGAAATGAGATTATTATCCGATAAACTTAATTTAAGTTGGGATAGTATTATGAATGGTGTATTAAGTGATGGTAGAATTGAAAAAATGCACACGGATGTTCCTGGACATGACGGTAAATTTGGATTTGGTGGTGCTTGTTTTCCTAAAGACACAAAAGCCCTTAGAGACGTGTTTATTCAAAACCAAATTCAACCAATTGTTTTAGATTCAGTTATTAAACAAAATAGTATTATTAGACATGATTGAATTAAATGATATAAATTGGGGCGGTTCAGGAATTGAAAAATGTTTATACGATTTTTTAATTAATAAATTTCCTAAAGGAACTAAAATGTTAGAATTTGGTGGAGGTAAAGTATCAACAAATGTTTTTTCTAATTACTTTAATTTAACAACAGTTGAAGAAGATTTAGAATGGTTAAACATTTTTAAAAATAGGTACATTTATGCACCAATAAAAAATGATTGGTATGACAATGAAATATTATCTAAAGAATTAGATAATGATTATCAAGTTATTTTTGTTGATGGTCCATTAGGCGAAGGAAATCGTGTTGGATTATTAAATAATTTAAATTTATTTAATGAAAATATTACTTGGGTTTTTCATGATACATACAGAGTATCTGAAAAAAATTTAGCGACTGAATTCTCTGAAAAAACAAACAAAAAAATAACGTTTTATTCTGAGTGTGATTATTGGGCAATTGTAGAATAATATGAAAATATCTATACACCAACCTAATTTTATGCCTTGGTTACCATTTTTCAAAAAAATTGAAATTGTTGATAAATTTGTTATTTTACAAAATTGCCAATTTGAAAAAAACAATTTTCAAAATAGATTTAATATTGAAGACAAGTGGTATACCTTAAGTACCAATAGAGGATTAGAACCAATTATAAATAAAAAATATGTTAATCATGTTAAAGATTGGTTAAAAATTAAAAACAATCTTAAAGACTATAAAGAAGTTTTAGACATGTTTGATGATTGTATTACTGAAAATTTATCAGAAACAAATTCTAAAATTATAAAAAAAGTTTGTAATATGTTAGATATTAAAACTGAAATTGTGTTTGATTACCCGACTGATTTAAAATCAACGGAAAGGTTACTTGATATCTGTGTTAAACATGGCGCAACTGAATATGTTGCGGGAAGTAGTGGAAAAAAATACATGGACATTAAATTATTTGAAGATAGAAACATTAATGTAATTTTTCAGTCAACAAATAAAGAAGATATGATACCAATAGTTGAGGTATTAAAAAAACAACTTTAATTTTTAAAAAAAAATAATACTTTATATATAATGGATAAAAAACCTAGAAGAACCCCTACAGTATCTGTAGAAGACTCAAACCAACAACACAAATCAAAAAAAGAAATTATCGGTACTTTGATTAAGAAAAAAACAAAAGATAAATTTTTATCAGATAGTCAAAAAGAGTATTATGAAATATTACAAAACAATCAGATAACAATTTGTTCAGGTCCTGCAGGTGTAGGTAAATCATATATTGCAATGAAAGCCGCAATTGATTTATTAGCCGACCCCAACAATTCTTACGAAAAATTAATTATTGTAAGACCCGCAGTTGAAGCCGAGGAAAAACTTGGTTCACTACCTGGGAATGTTGAAGAAAAATTAGACCCGTATATTTTTCCGTCTTACTATCTTTTAAATAAAATTATTGGAAAAGATGTTAGGGAAAAATTAAAAAATATGGAAATTATTGAAGTTTTCGCCTTGGCTTATATGAGAGGTATGAACATTGATAACTCAATTCTTATTTTTGAAGAAGCACAAAACTGTACACCAAAACAAATGAAACTTCTTTTAACAAGAATTGGTTTTAACAGTAAATTTTTTATATCTGGTGATTTAGAACAAACTGACCGATATAAGGACAAAACACATTCAGGACTATGGGACGCTTTAGAAAAGTTTAAAAACATTGATGATATAGGAACTTTTACATTTAAAGATTCTGACATTGTTAGAAATGCGATAATTACAAAAATATTAAAAAAATACGAAGATGAAGTTCGCTTTTGATACCGATGAAGTTTTAAGAGACACAATCTCTAAAATGAAAGCTACTTATGAAAAGTTTTTTATTGAGGACTATGTTTCTGAAGAAGGTGAAGAAGAGTTTGAGTATAAAATAATTGAACCAATTACTTCACACAAATTTTCAGAACATTTTTTATTCCCATCTGAAAGTGACTATATTAATTTTTTATACTTGGATTTCCCAATGAATATTTTTGGTCACTCACCATCAATGTCGGCAAATACATTTAACACTTTTTCTGAAATTCAAAAAAATGTTTTATCTAAAAGAGACAAATTAAGTGTTATAGGAATGGGTGTGGCAAAAATAAAACCAGCATCATTATTTTTTTACTCAAAATATGGTATGGAAGTAGACAACATACAATTTTACAATAAAAAAACCATCAAAAAAATATGGTCTAAATTTGATGTTATAGTTACAGCAAACCCAGATTTACTTGAAATTAAACCAAAAAACAAAACATCAATTAAAATAAACACGGATTATAACCAAAACTATGAGTCTGATTATTCAATTGATTCTATTGAAGGTTTTACTTCGGTATATAATCAATTAAAATTAAAACATGCTTAATATATTTGGAGAAACATATCACATTGATTTTGATAAAATTGAGAATTTAATTTCTATAAAACAAACAGACACTGGTGATACTAAACAAAATGTTAGTATCGTTAAATTTGAACTTATTAAAACAATGTTAGATGTTGTTCTTTCAGAGTCGGGTGAAATTGATGAAAAGATGGGTTTAAAAGGTAGTAATGATTTAACTATTCCCTTTAAAATTGCTTTTAATACATTATTAAGATACGAAATATTACAAACATTATGAACACAGAACTTATAACAAAATTAGAATTATCAATTAGTAATTTGGAAGAAAAAAAATCAAGAATATATTTTTTAGTTCAAGATACTAAAGGTAACGCCAAAGCTTCTATTAGAGTAATTTATGAAATGGCTTACCATTTATTTGAAAATGGTTACAACGCAATTATTATGCATGAACAAACTGACTATAAAGGTGTTTCATCTTGGTTAGATGAAAAATACATGTCATTACCACACAAACCAATTGAGGGACAAAACTTAGAAATTTCACCTGAAGATTTTATGATAATTCCTGAATTATATGGACACGTAATGGAACAAGTTTCAAAATTTCCATGTGGTAAGATTGTATTATGTCAATCATATGATTACATAATGGAAACATTAAGTCCCGGTACATCTTGGTCACAATACGGATTTTTAAAGTGTATCACAACTAGCGAAGAACAAAAAAAATATTTGGAAAAAATAATGAAAAATGTTTCATTTGATGTTATTGAACCAACAATTTCAAATTCATTCGAAAGAAAACCAATACCGTCAAAACCAATAGTGTCTGTTCACACAAGAGACCAAAGGGACACTATGAAGTTGATTAAAACTTTTTATTTAAAATACCCACAATTTAGATGGATTACTTTTAGAGATATGAGAGGTTTGAGTGAATTAGAATTTGCAACAATACTAAAAGACTCTTTTGTGTCTATATGGGTTGATGACATTTCAGGTCTTGGGACATATCCATTAGAATCAATGAAAACAGGTACACCTGTGATTGGAAAAATACCTAATTTAAAACCTGATTGGATGAATGAACACAATGGTATTTGGACAAATGATACAATAAACATGGTTGATATATTAGCGGAATTTACACAAAACTGGCTTGAGGATAACATTTCAGAAAAACTTTACGAATCAGGTTATGAAACAGCTGAAAAATTTACAAATACTGATGATTTCAAATCAAAAGTTTTAGAACGTTTTTCATCATATATAAACACGAGATTAAGTAATTTTAATTCTCAATTAGAAAAATTAAAAACAAATTAATTATGGAAAATAAAGTAGATATTTCAGTTATATTACCAATCGCATCATCATTTGGAAAAGATTTTGACATTCTTTTTGAAAAAGCGATTGACTCAATAAAAAAACAACAAGTTTCAATTAATGAACTTATTATTGTTCATTCGGATGAAGAATCATTATGTACTAAATTAAATTCATTTGATTTTGGTGATTTAAATGTTGTTAAAGTATTAAACACATCAGAACATACTGATTACGCATCACAAGTTAATCTTGGTGTCAAAAACGCATCATCAACATGGGTTAGTTTCTTTGAACACGATGATGAATATTCGTTTATATGGTTTAAAAATGTGAATGATTATATTAAATACCACCCTGAGTGTGATGGATTTTTACCAATCGTTGTTGATGTTGATGAAACAGATGTATTCGCGGGATACACAAATGAAGCAACATTTGCGGCTTCATTCAACACTGAAATTGGTATTCTAACTAATGAATTGTTAAATCAATATCAAAATTTCCAAACAAGTGGAATGGTTGTTAAAAAATCAATTTTGGATAATTTTGGTGGTTTTAAAAAATCAATGAAACTAACATTTGTTTATGAATTTTTATTAAGATTGACATATAACTCAGCAAGAATAATGACTATTCCAAGATTGGGATACAAACATGCTAACATGAGAGAATCATCAATTTTTTGGGGATATAAAAACGGAAAAAATGTTTTGACCGACAACGAGGTTAAGTTTTGGATTGATACAGCAAAAAAAGAATATTTTTTTACAAATGACCGTGACATAAAATACGAAGAAACCACTAATTAATGATAGTTTCCGAAACAATTCCAAGCGGGAACACTGAATCCGCAGACTCAAAACGCAGTAAAAAAATTAAGTCAAATAATTATTTTGACGTAAGAGAAGAGACTGCGGTTGTTATGTTTTTGGAAGCTGAAACTATGAAAGAAAGAAACGAAATTTATAATGAGTTTCTTAAAAAACCAATAGAAAAAATGGTTTCTTCTATAATTAGAAGATACAAATTATATAGAAAGGACATGTCATTTGATGAAATATTAAATGACACCCATTCTTTTTTAATTACAAAATCAGACAAGTTCAAACCAGATAAGAACAAAAAAGCATATTCTTATTTTGGTACGATTTGTAAAAATTATTTGATGGGTCAAATTATAAAAGACCAAAAGGATACCAATAGAAAAGTATCTTATGAAGATATTTCATCTAGTTTAGAAGAAAGACCTGATTTGGTGTATTACATTGAAGATGACATAATTGAAACTGATAAAATAATAATAGATTATATCGCTCAACTAAAAACGTTCATTGACGTATCATCATTAAACGAAAATGAGGTTAAATTAGGTTATGCTTTGTTAGAATTATTTGAAAATTATGATTCAATTTTTGTTGGTAATGATAACAAAAAATTTAACAAAAATTTGGTTTTAATGTCAATTCGTGAAATGACAAACCTTTCAACAAAAGAAATTAGATTAAGTATGAAAAAATACAAAAAACTATATTTTGATTTTGTTAAAAGTATTGATAACAGATAAAATCCGTTGTTAAATATTTATAAGTATGTCTAGACCGAAGAAAAAAGAAATATCATTAAATAAAGAATCTGTATTATCATTAATGCAGGAAATATATAATGAGCTTGTTGAACAAAGAGCAACCGCATTAAGAATTCAAAACAAAATGTTGGCTTTAATGAAGGATTCTTCAGACATGGCAATCATTGGACCAATTATTAAAGAACAACAAAAAATAATTAATGATACTGTTGAGAAAAAATTAACATTATCAAAACTACAGTCGACTGTTTGGGAAAAGTCACAACAAAAAAACAATGAAGAAAATTTCTCAATGTCAGATATTGATGACGCATTAATTCAAGACTTACTTAAAAAAGACATATCAGACGAAGGTTCAGGCGGATATAAACTTAATAAATAATTTAATATTATGGCTGAAGAAACACCTTCCGAAGGACACGATAAAGTTAGGAAAAAAATTAATGTTTACAAAACCGCTGTAGATGTCAATAAAAAACAAAAAGCGCTCAAGAAAAAAAAGAAAGCTCTTAATACAACTGTTGACAATGCTGAAGGTAAGTTTAAATCTAAGATTGAATCTTATAGTCAAAAAACTAAAGACGCACCAAAACAATTTAAAGAGGCCGCGAGAAATCAATTATCACAATTAATTGAAACTTTCAAAATGTCGGCATCTGACGGTGAAGACCCAAGTTCTAATTCTGAAACTGAAACAATTGATGTAAATAAATTAAAAAAGGAAGAAGCAGAATTAGAGGCAGAGTTAAAAGAAGAACAAGCTAAAACACCAAAACCAGACGCAAGAATAGCTGAAATTAAATCACAACTTAAAGAGTTAGATAAAGAAATTGGTAAGGCAAATTTTAGTCAACTTAAAATAAATACACCAAAAAACGCGACCGAAGCCTTAAGAAATACCTTTATTCAAACGGTCAATAGAACCAAAGAAAGATTACAAGAAGTTTTATCTAAGGAAATGGTATCAGCCTTAGGTTGTTCACAAGAACAAAATTACGAAACTAACAAACCACTTTACATTAAAGTTTTGTGTATTGATGTGTTTGGTAAAACATTACAAACAGACCCTAATACCTCACCAGGTCAATACATCTATGAGGTTAATCCCTTTAACCCCAAAAAACGACCATACTCATTTAACAGAGAATTATATAATAGATTACAAAATCCTGGTAAGAGTTATAAAGAAGAATACAATGTAAATTTTTTGGGTGCGACAAACCAAGAATTATTTAATATAACGTATGTTAAAGACCCCACACAAATAGATGGAAAACAATTGTATGGTGACTATTATAAAGTTGAATTGTCACCAAGAGTAAGTGGTGAAAAAGTAGTTGATTTTTTAAATGATTATTTAAATTCAATAGACATTTTAAACTTTAATGAACTTTACAGTAACGTATTGAACTTATTAACAGGGTCAATCAATATTAAATTAAAAACAGGTGAAGATGATTTGAGAAGTCAAACTGAGTTTGAAAAAATATTACAAAGAATACTTGGTTTATGTTTTGACAATAAACAAGAAATTGATGTAAGTGGTTCAGGGAAACTAGACTCTTTAGACCAAATTGACGATAGTTTTTTTGTTTTAAGTCCTCAAGAAATGGTGGAAGTTGAAAACAAAGTAAAAAATGTCTTGGAAAGTGTGGTTCAATACAGGGATTGTGGTACACTTTTACTACCTGTTAACGCAGACGCTAATTTAGGTTTGTTAGACAAATTTTTAAATCCTGATGTAAACGCATCAAATGCTGATAGGATTGCTCAAGATTTATTGGATGAACTTTCCAAAAACCCAGATTGGAAAATTAGATTTCCTCAGTTGGATGTGCCAGACAAGTTAAGGGACATTATCAATACTGAATTTTTAGAATTGATTCCAATTGCTATATTTAATTCATTATTATCACCAAAACACTTATTTCCATTAATGGTTATGGCGAAAGCACTTCAAAATGAATATGTCGATAATATTGAAACCCTACAAGATTTCCTACGTGAATTTAGGAAATTTATCATTAATTTACAGTCCAAAATATCGGGAATATTTGTTGAGGAGTTAGTCAAACAAATTCGTAAAAATATTAAGGATTTGATGCAAACAATTGTACAACAAACAACAAATGAATTATTAAATAAAAAAGCGAAAATTATATTAGCAAGTATTAATTTAGCGTTAACATTAGCAACCGCAATTACTGATTATAGAAGATGTAAGAGCATTATTGAAGAGTTACAAAGAATGTTATCTTTAACTTTGCAAATTAGGGGTTTAGCGGGAAATAGTGTTCCCACTTTGATTAACTATTTGGCAAATTTAAAACCAGGTATGTCACCGACATCGTTACTTACAAGATTTATCGATAAGTTAGAAGAAGCTGGCGTTCCAACAGGTGATTTGCCAGATGGAGGTCCAAATTTGAGTTTAATAATTCAACAATCTTTTAACCAATCGTTAATTGATGAGATTGCTGAAAATGGAAAAACAGATGTTACCATAACTGGTATTGAAGTTGCTGATTTGTCAGCAAAAGGATTTACCAAAGTATCAGGAAATTTATTATAATGGAACCGAGTAAAATTAAAGAAATTATCAGTGAACCAAAAAATCAATCAAATATTGATTTAATGGAATGTATGGATTTTTTATCTAATGAACATGAACAATTAAAAGACACAATTTTAAAATTAACATATCATTTAGATGAAGTTGAATTTTCATACAATAAAATTTTAGAAGAATACAAAAATAGAACCAAATGATGGATGATGTAAAACACCACTCTTCTTTACCCAAAAAGTATACACAGGTTGTTAATTACGGAAAAGTAATTAGTAACAATGACCCTATGAACTTGGGTAGGATTAGGGTTGAACCAGTTTCATGGCAAAATGAAGACCTTTACAGTGCATTTAAAAGTCCATTTGGAGCTAGACTTGACACAAAGAATTTTTGGACATCACAAGACCCATTTGTGTACATGCCTTTATTACCCTTGTTTATTTATCAAGTTCCAAAAGTAGGTGAATATGTTCACGTAGTATATTACAACACTGAGTTTCAAGACAGAAATAAATTTTATATTCAAGGAAGTTTTTCAAGTCCAAATAATACCAAATTTGAACCATTCGATTCGGCTTTAGCATTTACTGCAAAAGGTGAAAGAAATTCATTACCAAACAATATTAGAAATAGTAATGGTGAATATATTAACGTTGACCAAGTTGGTTTATATCCTGATATTAATACTATTGGTTTATTAGGTAGATATAATTCAGATATTTTATTACCTGAAAATGGTTTTGTTTTAAGGGCAAACACCATATTAGATGGTTCGGACCAATTAAATCCTACCTTCAACAAGAAACATAGTTTTATTTCATTACAAAAATACGATTCGAAAACCATTGATAATGGTCCAACAACTTATTTAGAAAACAATAAGGTGGTACAACCAGTCAAATATTTGATTGAATATAACGTATATGGTGGTCTTGGAACATTAACGGGTAATTACTCAGCGTATGCCTATGTATATAAAATTTCTGAATACCAACCTGTTTACACAAATAGTGTTGACAAAGGATTCTATGAATTTCCTGAAATATCTAAAATTGGTCCAATTTATAAAGAGGACTATACCTTTAAATCTTACGATGAAATTGTAACAGGAATTAATAATTTAATTCAAAAAGTTAATAGTGGTAAATTCTTAGTGGGTAATACTCTAATCACAGATATATTCCCATTTGTTTTTCAACCTGAAAAACCTCTTTATGACAAATATAGTTTAAATAATATAACAAATGCAAATGTGGCCATTAATGCTCAAAGATTTATTTCATCTGTTTATCTAAATGAAACCGACACCAACAGAGGGTTGGGATTAGTTTGTAAACAAGGAGAATTGGGGCCTTTAACTCAATTAACATCATTCGAAGTCCAAAACATTTCGTCTGACCCAACTCCAATAACCTACGGTATTAACGTTTCAGATATATCCTTTTTTTTATCACATGATTCACAAATACCAGGTACAAATAAGATTGATTTTGATACCGCTGACTTTTCAGGAACTACCATATCACAAAAATTTATTGAGGAATCTATAATACCAAATACCGCATCAATGGTACGAGGTGAACAACTTTTGAACTTAATTGAATTGATTGTCAAATACTTAACATCACATGTTCACCCTTATCACCAAATGGGTCCAAATCAAGTTTCGTTGGATGGAACACAATCACAAAAAATACTTGCAGAATTATTTAACGCGACAGAAACCGTATTAAATAAAAACTTACGAATTAATTGATATTTATATATAATGTCAATACACAAATCGTATTTTAGCAAAAACAACACCATTATTTTAAGTGGTAATACAAACACTGGTTTAAATCCTGTGACAGAACTATTTTTTGGTAGAACTGATAACGTATTATCCACACCTGGCTTCTCAAGATTTATTTTTGATATTGATTTAAGTCAATTACAACAAAAAATAAGTGATGGTGTGGTTTATACAGGTAGTCCTATGACCCATAAGTTAAAGATGACAAATACAATCATGTTTAATTATGAGTTATTAAATACCACAACATCTGATAACAGAAGAAGGGCTTCAGCATTTGATTTAAGAGTGTTTAATATTCCCAAATTAAATTACACAGGAAGTTCTCAAACTTGGGATGAAGGTGTCGGTTATGATTATTATGATAACAATACATTAAATTCATCAAACGCCAGTTTGACATCAAGAAATTACAGAGACAATGATAAGTCATACTCCAATAGACCATCAAATTGGTTCAATAGAAACCTAATAAACACTTGGAGTACACCTGGTGTATACTTTAATAATAACAGTGGTTCAGGGACGCAAATTAACTATTCAGGACTAACACAAGTTGGCCTACAACATTTTCAATTCGGAAATGAAAACTTAGATATTGATATTTCTTCAACAATCAATGATATATTAACGGGAGCTACCACAGGTTCAACAGGTTATATTATGGCATTTTCACCTGAATTAGAAAATATTACGGGTTTAACAGAAAATTATTCTGTTGGTTTCTTTACTAGACATACTCAAACGTTTTATGAACCTTATTTGGAAACAACATATGATGACCTAATTTTAGATGATAGAACAGCATTTTTTGAAAATAAAGTTAATAAGTTATATCTTTATTCATATATTAATGGGACACCAACTAATTTTGATTTTAATCCAAAAGTTAATATTGCCGATTCTAATGGTGATTTAATTTCATCTTTAACAGGTTTAACAACAGTTAGACGTACTGAAGGAGTTTATGAGTGTACAATACCCGCACTAACGGGTTACACAACACCATGTCAGTTTAGTGATATTTGGAGTGGTGTAACTATTAACGGTGTGTCATTAGGAGATATAACAAATGATATAATATTAAGACCGGCAACAGAATATTATCAAGTTGGTCCATTGGCTAAAGACCCTGTTTTATATGGTTTTGAATTTTCAGGTATAAAACAAGATGAAAAAATATTAAATACTGATGTTCGTAAAGTAATTGTTAAAATAAAACAAGCGTATACATCAAATGTTATTTATCCAAATTTCAAAGCTTATTATAGATTATATGTCAAAGAAGGTACAACAGAAGTTATTGTACAAGATTGGACAAGAATAAATCAAACACCAAACGAGTATTATTTCATCTTTGATACTAAAGATAAAATACCAAATGAATATTATGTTGATATTAAAGTTTTAACTTCGGGAGAAGTAGATACTTATAAAAGAGAATTAAAATTTCAAATAGTTAACCAAAAATGAAAAATATAAATGAATTAGATGTCGCAAGTTTTATTAAGAACATTGTTGGCGATACAGGAAGAAACGTATTAACAAGTATTCCAGGTGTGGGAACCGCTGTAGGTGTAGGTGCGTCAATAAAAAACTTTAGTGAATTAAATGATGATTTAGAAAAATACAAACAACTTAAATCTGAAATAGTTGATGGAGAAGTTATAAAATCAGAAACGTTTGAAAAACTACTTGATGTTCAAGATGAACTCGAAGTTGATTTTATTGATTTACTACAGTCAATTGCTGGAATTACAAGTATTCCTGGTCTCGGATTTATTGCAAAAGGTTTAGGACCGTTTTTAGTAAAGTTGAGTATTGAAGAAATACTTGAAAAAATTAGTAGTGTTGTACCTATAGATAAAGAGGCTGAAGAATCATTCATTCCATATTTAGCGGCAATCAAAGATATCGAGGATTTGAAACAAAAGGCTAAGGAACTCGAACCTCTTACCAAAGACGCAGACAAATTTATGGACCAAATGCTCGAAAGAAAAAATTTAGAAGAAGCTAAGAAAAACAGAAAAAAAACGGGAACTAAATTATGTGCACGTGGAAAAGCGGCCGCTAAAGCAAAATTTGATGTTTATCCATCTGCATATGCTAACGGATACGCAGTACAGGTCTGTCAAGGTCGTATAAAGGGATTAGACGGAAAGAAAAGGTCCTCAGGGGCATATTCTTAACAAAATAAAAAAAAGGGGTTTTAAGACCCCTTTTTTAATGAATATAGAATTGTGTTAACCCATTGTTTGGTTTTGTCACCTCCGAGTAATAAATAATTTAAATCATTGGTTTCTGACTCATTCAAAACATTTTTGTTTAATGATGCATGAAGTTCTGTGACCATTTTTTCGGTAAATGGAACTCTGTTGTATAAATTTTTAATTACGGTCAAATTTTCGTTGATACCTTTTTTTTTCATCTCGTATAAAATTTTACCAGCCAATTTTGCTAAAGTAATTGGTGGTAAATAATTAACTGATTCCTTTGTTGTTTTGTAAGATGAGTAAACAGGTTTTTGTCCTTTACCTGTTTGTGTATCTGCTTTCTCAGCCTTTCTTTTTTTAGCACAAGCGGCTCTTTTTTGAAAATCACTCATACGTGCAGCAACACCTTTGGCCCTACATTTAGGATATGACTTTGGGTCTGCTTCGGCTCTTCCACAAGGTGGATGTCCACCACCTTCTTTTTTTCTACAAATATTGACCCAAGGACCTGCGGGTTGTTTAGAACCCTTAGGTTTTTTCTTAGTACCAAACCAAACCGCTAAATCCTCATTGACAACAGGAACACTATTGACTTCAGTGTTATGTGTACCACCAACATTTTTTTTTAATTCAACAATATTTTTTTTGATTATATTTGTTATTTTTTTTTGTTTTTTTTCTTTATCAGTTTGGTCAGAAGGATTTTCAGTAAACGGACCTAATTCTGAATTATTCCATTTTTTTTCACCAAATACAAGAACTTTATTATAAACACCAGTACCTACTGAAGTTGACGAACTTTCATCAATTGATAAACTATTTTTAGACAAAGACATAAAATATTCATTAAGAATATTTTTGATTAGTGCTTTATTGTTGTTCATTTTTTTACGATTATTATATATAAATATCTTACTATGATTAATAATAACACAAAACTATTCGATTTTTTACAATATAACTCAAATGACGAGCTTGAAAAAATAATTAATTCTATTGAAAAGGAGCAATCTTTATTTTATTTAATACAATCAGTAAAATCTGCGTATAAACGAGGTTGTTTTACATTAGAAGAATCTGAAATTATTTCAAAATCATTACGTGTTTTAAGTACACCCGATAAAAAAGATGAAGCATAAAAAAAGGGACAATTTCTTGTCCCTTTTTTATTTCATTTAGAAAAGATTATCTCAATTCTCTTAAGTCAAATGTTCTAACACCATCAACTGTGATTTTACCGTAGAAACGGTTGTTCACCATCTTCTTAGCGTATCTTGTCATGATACCTTTGATAGGTGTGAAGTTGAATGGGTTATACATTGTTGGAGTCAATTGTAATGGTACGTATGGTGCGTACACATAACCTGTGTCTAACAATGAGTTACCTTTATGACCAATCAACACTGTGTTTGGTGGAAAATAAGGGTCTCTGTAAACTTGGTATCTACCAGCCAAAGTTCCAACTCTTTCAATACCCATGTTATATTGGTCTTGCTCAGGAGCTGCGTTTGATACGTGGAAGTATTCCAAATCATCAAAGATTGCACTGATTTCAGAAGAAACAACAATCCAGTTAGCTCCACCTCTCAATGTTGATTTGTGGATTTGAGCTGAAAGTTGGTTGATTGCTGTAATCAATGTTTGGTTCCAATCTTTTTGTGTGTATTGTGTTAATGGATTTGCAGTTGTACCTCTCTTCCAACCGTTGTAATCCCATCTCAAAGTCCATGCTGCACCTTTTCTCAAATCTCTCAAGATTTCTCTATCAATTTCTGCCGCAACTTGCTCAGACAATAAAGCTGTTAATTCAGCTTCAGCGTCAATGTTGTGGAATGCTGCAACGTCTTGTGCTAATTCAGGAGACCATTGTGCTCTCAATTTTCTTTCAGTTACAGAAACTGTTACTGATTCCAAATCAAAAGAAACTTCACCGATTTCATCTTCAAATTCTAAGTTTTGATAAACTCTATATGTACATTTGAATGCTTGATTATATGCGGTTGTTACAGATGTTGTAACACCTGAGTAACCATCTAAAGAATCAGCACCGATTGAACAAGGAACTTGAGTATCCACCTCTAAGTAAATAATACCAAGAGCATCACAGATATTGTCATAAGAACCTCCATTACCTGTACTTGGGAATGATGTTGTTGCTTGTGAACCATATTGTACAATACCTTTACCGTATTTTTGAGTTACAACTCTAAATAATTGGTTACCAGACAATCCTGAAAAACCATTTGAAGTAGCATCTGTAATTGGTGTTACAGATAAGCTAGACAAAAACTCTTCAGAATCCATTTCGTTACCGTTAGGACCAATTAATTTACCAGCACCAGCTGTGTTAAATCCTGATAAAGCAATAATAACTTTTCTGTATTCACCAGCACTGTAACCACTTTGGATTAATTCTGAACCACTCCAAACTTGTGTAGACGCTGTGTATGTTTCAGCACTAAACTTACCTTTAGAATAGTCAAATAACCCTGGAGGGTCTAATGATGCTTCGTTACCTTCGTAGAATCTGTCATACAAATTCTTATCGTTTGCGCCATAACCAGCATTTGTTGATGATGGTCCATTAGGTGCTCCAAAAGGTGCGAAGTGTGTACCACCTTCAGTTGGGTCTTGACCCATGTCATAACCCTGAATTTTAGGTACGAAGTAGAACAATTTACCGATAGGTAAGTTCATAGCTTGTACAGATACGATGTCGTTAGCCAACAATTTAGAGAAAACTCTTCTTACGATTGGAAATACAACCGTTTCGAAAGAACCGTCTGATGCTGTGCTAGCAGCTTCGTTAATTAAGTGAGATGCTTGGTTTTCATAAAGTTGAGCGATGTTTTCTTTAACATGTCCTCTCAAACCTTCCAAGAATCCTAATTTGTCCCATTTGTTAATAGTATCTTCTTTGATAACTTTAAGGTGCTTAAGACCGATGTTACCAACAAGACCTGATTCTAATAATGCTCCCATTTTTTAAAATATTTAGTTTGTTTTTAGTTTATTTTTTATTTATTCATTTTTGACATAAGGTCCTTCATTCTTAAGAACTGTGGATTTTCATATGTCTTACTTTCAACCAAATTAGTTGAACCTTTTGATGGTGTTCTATCAATGTTTTCAACGATAGATTCTTTAACCATTGGTTTTTCAACTGAACCCAATTCCTCTTTAATAGTTTGATAAAGATTTTTAGATTCTTTGATTGTTTCGACGTTGTCAAAACGTCTCATGATATTTATTTTTTCTGATTTTGTAGTTGTATGTTCAGTAAACAATCTTGTAGCGTAAGCTAAGTTAGAATTGAAAACAGCAACTTCATTTAATTTTTCTCTGAAAATATTTAATGCTTTTCTGTACTCTTCATTTTTAGCTCTCAACTTTTCAACTTCTTCTTGTAAAGCGTCATTTGTAATAACTTTCATTTTTGGAAGACCTTTTCTTTTTGGAAAATTTCTACTTCCATTTCCGTAAGTTCTAGCAGCTTCTTTTGTTTCAGTTTCTTTTTCTTCAACATCATGTTCACCTTCCTTAAATTCAAATTTCTTAGGACCTTTAAAGTTTTCTTTGTGTTGTGACATGTTAGATTTGAAACCTTGCATGTTTACTTTACCTGAAGATTTTTCTGATTTAACTTTTCCCATACCCATACCTTTTGGTTTAACCATCATACTAGATTCCGTTACTGTAGAGTCATCTTCATCAACATTATCATCTTCACCTAATTCAATTTCGTAAACAATTTCTTCGTCGTATGATTCATTAGTATCATTAGAGTTGTAATAATCTGACTCTTCTAATGATTCCATCATGTCATCGTCTTGGAAAGTAATTTTGTCTACATCTAAATCTTCACCAGTTTTCTTAATGATAACTCCGTCATTATCGCCCATACCGTTAAGTACTGCCATAATTTCTTCCATAGATGCTCCCGTCATGTCTAACGGTTCTAGTTCATCATCATCATCTTCCAATCCCATGTCATCCATGTCATCCATGTCATCCATTTTCATAGAATCTGAATCATCGGACATCATATCATCACCCATCATAGGTGTCTTCATGTCCATAGCCATCAATGAATCTTCTTCTTCATCTTCAGTAACATCTTCGTTACTATAAGACTCATCTACAGCATAAGTGTCAGCCTCTTCAAGAGACTCTTTTACTAACTCTTCGATTTCTTCCTTCATTGTAGAAGCAAGTATTCCTTTTGCGTTTTCGGTAACAACTTGTTCCAAATTTTTCATTTGTAACAACGCTTCCTCAACTAATGATTTTTTTTCGCTCATTTTTTGTGTAATAAAATAGTTTTTATTTACACTATAAATATGCCCCTAATCAAAAAAATCTTAAATGGTGATATAATAAAATAAAAAAAACCCGATTTCTCGGGTTTTAAATTATTCAAAAACTTCATCGATTTTACTTTCACTGACTGCCGTTATTCGCCAATCATGTTGAAATCCTTTGAATTTTTCGGTTACTTTAGCTTCAACATCTGTTACGCTGTAACCTTTAACTAATTTTTCTTCTCTAACTTTTTTGATTTTTCCTGTGTTTTCATCAATCAAGTCGTACTGAATTTTTGCTACAAAATATTTTTCGTCCATAATAATAATTTTATCTATATCCCAAAAAATCGTTCAATTTTCCCATTAAGTCAAGCGATTTACCTAAACCACCATCAATTCTTCCATCTTCTTTTGATTTTTTTTCTTCTTCAAGATTTTCATCGTATTTGTGACGGTCATCCTTATTAAGGAATAGATAAGCGCCGGGTGTAGATGGATTCATAACCAAGTCAAAACAAATCATTTCATAATCATTTTGAACTTCATTGTGTTCTCCCTTTTTAGCTAAAGAACCTACACCACGTGAAGATACCCCCATCGTAACACCTTGTCTCATTAAGTTTGCCGCTACATCACCCTTAGATGATACAATACCTCTTTCATGGAAACCTGGTGTTGTTAATAACCTTAGTTTACCCATAAGAACGTTATCATCCCACCATATATCATCAATAATGTGTGATACTCTGTCTAAATCAATCAAAGATGATTCAGGGTGATTAAGTTCTGATGTTGCCAAACCTTTAGATATTGTTTGTTTATATTTTTCAGCTTCTCTTTTAAGAATATTTTCAGGATATACACGACCATTTCTATTAGGTGTACCATACTTTTGTAGAGTTGCGTAAAATACAAATGGTTTAGAGTGGTCTAATTGTGATTTTTGTTCATTAACTAAATCAGTATCTACGGCATTTTTCATAGATATATGACCTGCATCATATTCTATCAATATTCCTTTACCTATTTCATTCGGTTTAAGTATCTTCATATTAAAATATTTATCAATAAATATTAGAATATCTCAAAGTTTTTGTTTTTCAACTTGTTTTTAGAATATTGAATGGTAAAATACTTTGATTTCTTTAAAACATTGTCGTGAACTTCTTTTAATACGTGATTTAATTCTGTTGATATATTTTCAGATTTGAACTCAATATTTTCTTTTGTAAAGAATGTAATTTCAAGATTTAAAAAACTTGCTTTATCTACTTTTATCCCACTTGTTCTTAAATCTAAATCAACAATAAAATGTTCTTTGAATAATGATTTATTGTAAACTTCTAAAACTTTATGTTTAATAGTTCGAGATATTGTCCCAACTACTCTTTCCCAATTATCCCTTTCTTGTGTGGGTGTTACCCATGTTTGTAATACTAAATAAATTGATTTTAATTCTGTCGCATCTACACTACCGTAATAGCACTTAGCATCTTGGAATAAATCCAATTTTGATGTTTTTCCTTTTTTCATTCTTTTTCATTTGTGAAATGTTTATTTGTTGTAGTGAAAAGATAATAAAAAAAAACTTATTAACAAATTTAATTTTATTTGTATATTTATATCAATAACACACATTTTTTATATGATAAAAATAATTTTAGAAAAAGGTGAAAGTTTGGAAAAAGCTTTAAAACGTTACAAACACAAAGTTATCAAAACAAAACAAATTGAACAACTTCGTGCAAAACAAGAGTATGTTAAAAAAACAACTTTGAAAAGGGAACAAATAAAAAAAGCAATATACAAACAACAAATCGCCCAAAGTAACTTTGACTAATATTTATTGGTAACAAATACCAAGAATATGAAAAACTTTATTATGAATTTACTAGGAAACGGTTCTGACGTTTCATCAAAAAGATTCGCATCTTTATTCACTTTATTAAACGTAATTATCTTAGCTTATGTTGCAACATTTACATCTAAAGATGGTGTAACACCTGAGTATATGTTTGATGCACTTTGTTTAATTGCTGGTGGTGGATTGGGTCTTACAGTTGTTGAGAAGATTTTCTCAAAAGGTTCAGACAAAAAAGCTGAATAACAAAAAACCCCTCTTTTGAGGGGTTTTTATTTTAAAGTCCTTCTGACAACTTTTTAAGTTTGTAATATGATAAGGAATCAATCGGTGTTGATTCTATTCTTACCTTTGTTTCATTTAATTTTTTGTTGGTATCATCATCACTTTCGTTAATACTTGAAAGTTTTCCAAGAACCTCAGTTTTCAATCTTTCAATACCTTCACTCAATTCTTCTTGTGACATTCTTAAGATTGATTTTAATTCAAACAATTCAGATTCACTTAATTGTGAATATTCTTTTGCGAATGTGTCAGCTGCCACACCAAACATAGATTCTAATGGAATGTTAACTGATTCTGTGATTGTTGATTCTTCTTTTGTTTCTGACATTAACTTCCACATTTGTTTTCTTGATTCAACCAATTTAGTAAAATCATCGGCGGTTTTTGCATAAACCATGTTATCTAATAACTCATATTGATTATCAATACTTTCTCCTAAAGTTTCAACCCAGCTGTCGAACTGTTCAAATTCACGTTTGTTACTGTTAATTGTATTTTTTATGAAATCAACTGAAAGTCCCAAAAATTCTTTCGCAACTTCTTCGTTCAATCCTTTGGTTTTCATTAAGGAACCGTATTCAACATATAGTTCACCAACGGATTTGTTGTCCTTAATAAAATCTCTAAATTCTTTTATAATTTGTTTAAAATCTTCAGTTTTGTATGTTTTAACTAAAGCATTTTCAACAATACTTTTTAATAATCCAAAATTTCTCATATCAATAAATATCTTAAGTATTTAATAATTCGTTTAATTTGGTTTCAATTTCATTAATTGATGTTCTACCTTTAGATAAATCAATTTCATCTCTACCACTAATTAAATCATCTTCCAAAATTAAATTTAAATCGTTCATTTTACTTTCAGGTGTTACTTCACCTCCAGCCGGTGGTTCAGGGGATTCAGGAATATCAGGTGCTCCACCCATATCTTCAGGTCCTCCACCTATTCCACCTAAACTACCCATATCACCACTTGGTGGTGCTCCACCCATATCGTCACCCTCAGCAGGTGGCGTGGCTGTTTCACCGGGTTTCTTACCATACAATCTATCAATATTATCAAAAATACCTGTATGAATAATTACCTCAGGAGTTTTTTGTAATTCAGCCCCAACTGCTTTTTCAATTCTTTGTTGTTGGATATCCAATTTAATTTCCTCATCAGAGAATCCAAGAATGTGTTTTTTTGCCCATGTTGTTGATACCGCTTGGATACCGTTACCTGGGTCAGAAACCGCATCTTTATAAAGAAGTATTTTTTCTTTCCAATTCTCAATCTTTAATAAATCAGCTTGAGTTGATGGGTTAGTTAATCCTAATGTGAAGTTTGTTAATTCATCTTCAAAACCAAGAATAAACAAGTGAATAATTGCAATCTTATTTAATTCCTGAATCATTGATTTTTGAATTCTATTAATTGTTCTCGCAAAACGAATATCTTGTAATGCCAAGTTCTTACCATCACCAACAACTTCTTCAAAACCTAAGAACGCTTTTGGTACACGAAGAGCGGTTAATAATTTCTTTTGGATATATTCAATATCGGCAATTTCAGAAAGGTTCTGTGCTCCCGCCAATGTTTCAATAGGACTTGTTTGTGCTGGGTCACGAACAGGAATGAAATAATCTTGGTCAACCGCCATTTGGTTCATTCTTAAGTCAACGTTACCTGTTTTTGAGTCAACAACTTGGTCTCTCTTAAACTTATTAGCAATTCTTTGAATGTATGGTTCAACGTCCTTATCATCCATGTTACCAACATAAACTTTGAATACACGTCTTTCAGGTGCTCTTGATGTTCTATACACCAACATTGCATCTTCTGATAATAACAACTGTTTCCAAGTACGTCTTGCTTTTTCCAACATAGCAGTACCATAAGGAAGTTTTCTATCATCACCTAACAAACGGAAGTGTGCGACCTCCCAAGTATTCATTTCCATATCTTTTACTTTCCATACGAATTTCAAAGATTTTGCATCCTCAGTTGTATTATGTGATGGTTTGATTTTCATACCACGTTCCAAACGTTCAATTTCAATGTTTGGAAGTTGTTGACAACCCATAATACCTTTTTCAGAATCTAATTTTAAGTAAACAAAGTTATCACCATACTTACAAGTGTTTCTTGTCCACATTGGTAAGTTGGTGTTAATATCTAATCTGTTATTAAATAAATCCGCTAATATTCCCTTAATTCTATTTGATTCTGAATATATTTGTAGAATATATCCATCTTCATTTGTTGTTGTTGATTCTTCAGCGTAGATATCTAAAGCTGCGGAAATTTCAGGAGTGTATTCCATTGATTCATAATCATAATATGATGCCAATCTTGTTGGTTCATAATAAATTGCCTGAGAATATAAATTATTTTCTACTTTACCCCATTGTTGACCAAGATACATTGTCTGTTGAGCTTGGAGTTTTTCCTTCTCAAATTCTTGCTTATCTGTGGTTTTTAATAATTCCTTCTTATCAAATTTATAAACTGGAGGCTGTTGACCCAAAGTTGAGTCGGGACCAAAGACTTTGGTAAGTCGTTGCCATATGGTGAAATTGTCTGCCATCCCTCTAAATATAGTATCTTTTTTTTATGAATAAACTTTATCTTCTACCGAATAACCATAAATACTGTTCATAATCCTTTTTTGTTGGATTTGATGAAAAAGCATCGTTATATCCTGTTGGTGATAAAACAGGCATTCCCGGATTAAATTGTGTTATTTCTCTATTTGTACTGTCGTCAGCTACGGTCCAAGAGCTTAACATAGCCTTTGTTTGTTCATTAACCTTTTCAAGTTGATTATATGCGTTTTGTCCAACATATAAAGCCATTGACATTGACATAATTAAATCATCATGTTGCCCTTTCATGTGGTCAGGTCGTCCGTTTATATAAACATACGTATTCATCTCACCAAGTAATCTAGCAGAATACAATTTAAATCCATGTCTTAACGCTTCCTCAAACGCCGCAATAATTTGAACCCTTTTACCATTAAAGTTTATACCCGGTATTTTTTCATTAGACTTAACAGTTGACTCCCAAATATTACCATAATTAATTCCATCAACATATAAGTTTTTATAACCCAATTCTTGTAATTTTCTTGATGTTGAAACTCCCATACCACCCGTAATATCAATAACAATAAACGCATCGTAGTAATTTCCCCACTTATAAGCAATTTCAGCCGCAACATCAGGAGGAAGTTTTCCAACATACTCGGCAACTTGTTCCCTTTCGTCAAAATCGATAACTTGGAATGATGTAAAATCCTCAGAGTCACCCCTTGATACGTCCATACCCATAATGTATCTGTGACCAACAACTGGTTCTTTCCAAATCCATAATTGATTTTGAACCATCTTTGATTCAGGTTGACGAACCATTTCAGTTCTAATCTTATCAGTTAATTGTGCATCGAATACGTTATCTCCCGAACCTAAAAAGTTACATTCCAACTCCTGAGAAATTTTTCTCTTATCAAATTTTAACTTTTTGGCCATAGTTTCAAACCAACCAGAACTTACTTTGTAACCATCATCCATTAATTTTTTGAAATCACCAAAATTTCTTTGACTTGTTGGTACACCATCAAAACTAATAATCTCAGGGTTGGGGTATTCATCACGATTTAAAAAATAGTGAATTAAATCTTTGACTTTAATAAAGTATAAATCTTTAGTATATCTTGGGTCTCTCCACCAATACATTTCAGTAACTTTAAAACTATTCATTCCTTTAATAGCCTGTTCATAGATACTGTAATAGATTGCATCATATCCGTTTGGTGTTGAAATTACAATAACTTTACCACCTGTTGATAACGATGCCATACAAGCTGCCCAGAAATCGTCATTAGCTTCGATGTACGCAGCCTCGTCAAATATCAATACGGTAGGGGTATAACCACGAAGTGCATCAGGTGAAGTTGCAACCGCTTTGACTTCACACCCATTTGATAATTTAAAGTGTCTTTGTGAATTCTTTTCAGATGAAAATGATACCCCCATCCAATTTGGCCACTGTTCCGTAAACCCTCTAATTTTATTAGCAAATTCTACCGCAGTATCTAATTTGTTGGCAATTACAAGAATTTTTTCAGGTTTTTGTTTGTTTGCAAAAACTACTTTTTTAGACGCCCAAGCGGCAGTAACTGTTGATACACCGGCTTGACGATATTTTAAGGCAATGTTTTCCTCGTAGTTATCATAATCTTCTACTAAGGTTTCTTGGTCAGGAAATAAATCCAACGGAACGTATTTTGACTGTGTGTTGTCATACGTTTGTAAATAATTTCTTAAAGCGTATGGAGTGTTTTTGACACACTTAGCATATTCTATAAGGGCTTGTTCTTTTGTGATACTCATCCCTTATAAATACTCCGTTACTTGGTTGGCGGAGTATCAATACCTAAATCACTTAAGAAACTCAAGTCAACATCATCGTCATCATCATCGTCAGATGGATAACCCATAGTGTCGTCATCGTCATCATCTTCATAGTTTGAACTACCTAAAATTTCTTCTAAATCTTGTTTGTTTAACTCATCGATGATTTGGTCAGCAATACGTTCCATTTCAGTATACGCAGTTGCATCACCCTTATTAACTCTTTGGGCTAATGATGTGAATTTGTTTTTTGGTAATTTAGAAAACTCTCTGAAAATTAAACTTTGAACAATCTTCATGTTGTCTTCTAATACTTTTGCAGGATATGTTTCCAACAATTTTTCCCACAAATATGTACCTGTGATAATATCAAATATTTCGTTTACTAATGTGTCAGCAGTTTGTTTAACCATTTGAGCTTGAATTGGGTCAGTTGGTAAAGATGCCGCACCTAAAATATCGTAATAACCTTTAATTAATTCATGAACCAAAATTGGGAACATAACCGCCTTTGCTCTAACAACAAAATTACCAGTATATTCACCGTCCTCATCTTGTTCCATTTCTACTTCTTCAGAACCACCCATATTTTGTCCCGCCGCAGCCATTTGTTGTACCATTTCAGGTGGTAATAACCAATACAAGTAATCATTCATTGCCATCAAAGCACCATACTTGTCAGTAATACCAGGTTCCATTTCTTCCAATGAATCTCTGATTAATTCAAACATAAAGTGACCCTTTTTAGCGGCACCTTGAATAATTGCGTTCATAAATCTACGTTTTGCAACCATGTAATCAAAGTTTTCAAACGCATCTACAAATTCTTCTAAATCTTCACCTGAATCTTCAAATGCTAATTCAATATCTTCAGATGAAAACTCTTCAGGTTCTGCTTGGAAATTTTCATTCCCCGCTTCACCCATTCCAACCAACTTAGGGTCAAATTGTATAAATTCGGCATATTTTGGGTCAACCAATTCATTTGATACTAAATCTTTTGCCAATTGTTCAAGTTCTTGTCTTCTTGAACTTTCAAATTGACTAACCTCACCAAACAATCTCATCATCATCATTTGAAGTCCACCCATATTGTTAGGAACATTCATTCCCAAATATCTTTCAAGTTTTGTCACAACATCTCTAAATCTTTTAGATGCTGCAATTTCTTCAAATGATTGTCTATCATCTTCACCCTTTTTAGGAATAAATGGACTATTAGAAAGTGGTGTTTCACCTCTTTCAATTGCCCTTTTTAAATCAGGGTTTATACTAAAACCTGTTGGCTCATCAATTGGAGCTTCAAATATTTTTCTTTTGTTTTTCATTATTTTAACTTGTAACCCATTGAGGTGAATGTATTATAGCTCAACCATTTTGGACCTTTAGCTTTTGGATTTGGTTTTTGTGCCGGTTCAATCTTGAAAGGATTTTTCTTACCAGGTGCTTTACTTGGTGTTTTTGTTGGTGTCTTAACAGGTGCTTTTGTTGGAGCTGGTGCTCCAACTCCCGCTTCAGTCATCTCAGCTTTTGGATTTGGTTTTTGCGCAGGTTCAATTTTAAAAGGGTTCTTCTTACCAGGTTGTTTTACTTTTTCACCTGGTTTTACAGTTGGTACCTTTGCAGGTGCCGGTGCCGATTTAGTTGAACCTTCAAACATTTTCATTAATTGACCTTTAGTGATATGTTCAGGTATATGCTTTTCAATTAACTTAGTCAAGCTTTCCTCCAATTCTTGCATATCTTTCTTCTTTTTTTCAGGTAATTTACTGAAATCAGTATCATCTGAAAATTCTTTAGCCCATTTACACCATTTTCTTTTGGCTTTCTCAGTTCTTGAGTTTTCACATTTTGCCCAAAATAATCTTTGTTGTGATTTTGATTGAAACTTTTCGGTTACTTCAGTTTCACCTACCATTTTTCTATCATTATTTTGTGGTGATGTATCATCATCCATACCATCATCGGCAGATTGAATCTCACCGTGAGCACCTAATTGTCCTGTATAATCTTGGTCAGCGTCTAATCCAAAATCATCTTCATCAATATTTTTTTCGGCTAAACCTAATTTTTTCATTTTTAACTCAACATCGGTTAATTTTCTATTCAATAAATCCAATCCCTGAATGTTTTTTTCTAAGTTAGGATTTGTTGGTTGTTCAACCAATCTTGTATATAATAACCCAATCTGAGATTCATTCAAACCTCTTAGGGTGTTGTAAGTAAAACCATTACTTATCAATTTTTCTATTTTTTCACCAATGTTAGACATGTGTTAAATTTTTTTCAAATGTTAATATAATATCCCTCTCGTATAGTTTTGACATAACATCTTGTTCACTATCACCATAATGAAATACCAATCTTGTATCTTCTTCATTATAGTATTCATTTTCAATGTCTTCCCACGATAATGCAATCACTTTATCAACTGCGTCGTAGAAAGAAAAAAAGTCAGAGTTCTGAATAACGTTAAGTTTTATTTTATCGTTTTTTAGAACTCCAACTTTTGTTATGTAGTCTATATGAGGGGGTTGTGGATTTCCACCAGCTGGTGATGATTCCCAATCTTCCCCGCTTACGTCTTCGTTGTCTGAGAATATAAACTCATAAAGGTTGTCGCCTCTAAAGTTTGGTCCTAACTCATTTACGAAAACTAAACGGTTCATAGAATTTCACCTTTTGGAGAAACCTTAATTTGTTTTCCCTCGTTTTCAAATACTAAGTTTTTCAAGTTAGTTTTACCAATAAATTTAGCACCTTCATTTTCCCTTAAAATAAATTCAGATGTTAATTCTTGTTCAATTGTTTCTGAAAGATTTTTAACTTCTTCCATAACACTAACTTTGTTTATTTTTTTCTTAATATAAGTTTGTACTTTTTTTGATTCGTTAAGTTCTTTTTCTTCAGGTGTTTCAACAAAATACTTAGATAATATTTTATCAACTTTAGACTCAGTAAACATACCGTCCATAATTGCATTTATCTTAGAATTGTAACTATTACCTTCACCTACTTCAGGTTCAGCAGTAATTTCATCACCCATGTCCAAATCAGAAGTATCAGGTTCAGTTGGTTCCATACCGATTTCGTCATAACTAGAACCATCTTCACCACCTTCCTCTCCTTCAAATCTTGATAAGATATCCTCCTTATCAGTTTCGTCCAATAAATTCAAATCAACAGCTGATAAGATAGAATTAAGAACATACTTAACATCTTCAGAAGTCATTTCTTGTTCAGATGCGTAAGCTCTTAATTTTTGCCCCAATTTACCGGTTAACTTTTGAACTTGTTTCAATGTCACAGGACCTTCATCTCCTTCACCACCCATATCATCTGGCATCATATCATCACTTGGTGGTTCTTCCATACCCATATCATCCGGCATCATATCATCACTTGGTGGTTCAGGCATTGCCTCATCTCCCATAGGAGCAGGTGCTGGTTCAGGTGATGGTGCTGCCGGCATTTCAGGTGCGGGTGCAACGGGTGCAGGTGCGGGAACATCAGATTTTGGTGTTTTTAAAACAAACTTTTTTTGTTCACCAAACAATGCAGTACCTTGTTCATTTTCATTCAATCTATTTAATTCACCTGCAATTAAATTTAATTTCTTTAATGCTTGTGAATAAGATGAATGATATTTTCTATTTTTCATTGGGTCAATGTAATCCAAAGTAGATTCATCAATACCTTTTTTAACGATATATCCGTTTCTTTCTTTTACAATACCGTACACATTGCCATCGGCAAGTACTCTTGTATAATCGGTTGTTTCATTTACATTGATTTCTTGTTTAGGTGCTTCACCGTATCTTGCAATTTCCATTATTCTTGCAATCTTCTCGGCTCCTTGAAGTTTTTCACTACCTATTGGTTTTAAATCTGCCATTTTATATGTTGTTTAATTTTTATCTTTTATGAGTTTAGTCCATTAAATCCACCCAATGTTATTGCACTACATTGGATTGCGATTGATGTATTATCGGTTTCGGTCCATACAGGGTGTGGTGTGTTGAACGTAACAATTTCACCAACGGTATTTCCTGTACCAGGTACGTAACCTACTACGACTGCGGTATTATTAGAAGTACATGCTGTTGTCGCCATAATTTTTCTTTATAAATATGTTATTACATCAAAATAATTCATCATCTTCCAAAGAAAGACGTTTATCCATCAAATCATTTTCAAAGTCAAAAAGTTTTTGAAGATATCCATTTCTTCTTAAAACTTTAAAAGTTAAATTTTCATACGAGTATTCACCTTCTTTTTCTAACCCACTTGTTCTGTATTTTTTTATTTTATCTTTAACTTTTTTAATCATTTCTTTAGCGTCATCCAATTCTTCTTCCTCAGCATTATCAATGACAGTGTCTATCATATCTTGTAATTGTCCTACCTTTTGAACTAAAATGTCTTTATCAATATTGACATCTTCTTCTTTCTTTGGGACGGTGTCCCACTCATCGTTCATGATGGAATATACACCCGATGAAAAGTGTGCTTCGTTTGAATCTTGGATATACAATTCAACTTCAAATCCTTTGATTGTGATATTGTGTGATGAGTTAAATAATGTTTTCTTTAATTTGAACAATTCAGAATACAATTCTTTTTGTTCCCCAAAATCTTCAAAGTTTACAATGATGTGTAAATCAACATCAGAATATTCAGACCAGTTGTAATTACACAATGAACCTGTCATGATAATGTCTTGAACAAACATATCAACATTAACGAATTTAATAAACTCTTCAGCGATTTCTTCAAGTTGGTCTCTAATTTCCAACTTCATATGTGACTTAGAAGCATCGTCAGGACTTACCCATATTTCAGGATTTAATTCTTCTTGAACACCAAAACTAGAAATAATTTTTTGCAAGTCTTTCACAATGATAAATACAAAGAACTTTACAATTTTTTGTATTTATAATTTTTACTGATTTCAGTGGTGAAAAACTTACCTTGTGATTCTGATAATCTGAACTTAGCGTAAACTTTGTGTGGTACATTTTCATATTCATACTTTGTACCGTTTTTAAATGTAACAACCATATTTTCGGTTGACATATCATACTGTGATTCTGTGATGTTGGATGATTCAATTACATTATAAATCATCATACCTTTAATTTCTTCTCTTAAAATTGCCATACTAATAAATACAAAAAAACCCCTACTTTGTGTAGGGGTTTTTCTTTAGGACTTCATTTTATTTATTTTGTCTCGTAATTTAATTGCCGATTCAAAGTCTTGTTTACTTATAACCTCGTCCAATTCGGTTTGTAGTTTTTTGACTTCATCTTTGTTCTTTTCAAGTTTTTTGATTTTATCTCTAACTTCGGCAGCCTTTTCAAATTCTTGATTTTCAACATAATTTTCAATCTCTTTTTTAAGTAGAGAAATTTCATCAGTTTCTTTAGGAGACTTTTTGTTTGGAGTTCCATAAGTCGTTGTAATCACGTACCTAAACATTCCATTTGGTGATGTATACGTTTCTGTTTTCCATTCACCATTTTCATTAGAACCTTCTTTAATTTCAGATTCATCATGTGAGATAGATGAAAATTCTTGGTTTAATGAACCAATCATCTCATCCAATTCACTCATCATTTCTTTTAAACTTTTTCTGTTTCTTCCAAATAATTCAAACATATTTTTTTTCTTAATTTTTTTAGTTTATCTTTGTAAAACCAATTATACAAAAATATGCCAAACAAGTAAACCTGACAATATGTCATATTTGTATGTCATTTTGACATTATTGATAATTTAGAATAAAAACTTATACTTTAACATATGATTGAATCACAAGACCAAAACGAAAAGATGGGTGGAAACCGAAAAGGTAAAACAGATACAATTAACTCCAAAACACCTGTTTTGGACAATTTTTCTCGTGACCTTATTAAACTAGCAAAAGAAGGCAAACTTGACCCTGTAATTGGTAGGGAACATGAGATTGAAAGATTGGCACAGATTATTTCAAGAAGAAAGAAAAACAACCCTATTTTGATTGGTGAACCAGGTTGTGGTAAAACCGCAATTGTTGAAGGTTTAGCTATGAAAATATTTCAAGGAGACTGTCCTCAAAACTTAATTGATAAAAGAATTGTTAGTTTAGATATGACATCAATTGTTGCCGGTACAAAATATCGTGGACAGTTTGAAGAACGTATTAAAGTAATACTTGATGAGTTGAGTGATAACCATGATGTTGTCATATTCATTGATGAAATTCACACAATCATTGGTGCTGGAAATTCATCAGGTTCGTTGGACGCTTCTAATATCTTTAAGCCAGCACTTGCTCGTGGTGAACTCCAGTGTATTGGTGCGACAACCTTAGATGAATACCGTGAACATATTGAAAAGGATGGTGCGTTAGAGCGTCGTTTCCAAAAAGTACATGTTGATGCAACATCTATTGAGGACACAATTATAATTATGAATCGTGCCAAAGAAAACTACGAAAAACATCACAAGGTTCATTTTAGTAATGAAGTTATTAAAACTTGTGTAATGTTGGCGGACCGATACATCACTGACCGTGAGTTTCCTGATAAAGCAATTGATATTATGGATGAGGTAGGTGCAAGATGTCAAATCAACGTAACCGTTCCTGAAATTATTGAAAAACTTAAAGAGGAAGCAAACCAAATTAAGGACCGTAAAGTTGAAGTTGTTAGAAGTCAAAAGTACGAAGAAGCTGCGGAATTACGAGATATGGAACGTAAAGTTTTAGCTCGTCTTCAAGAAGAAAAAGAGAAGTTTGAAAAAGACCGACTAACAAATAAAAAAGAAGTTACCGAAGAAATGGTTTATGAAGTTGTTTCCCAAATGACCAAAATCCCAATTTCAAAACTTTCACAATCAGAATCAGATTCGTTAATTAATTTAGAAGAAAGTTTAACCAAAGCGGTTATTGGACAAGAAGATGCGGTATCTAAAATTTCAAAAGCAATCCGTAGGAATCGTGTAGGTATTAAAGACCCGAATAAACCAATTGGTTCATTTATTTTCTTGGGTTCAACAGGTATTGGTAAAACACATTTGGCTAAACAATTAGCCAAAGAAATCTTTGGAAGTTCAGATGCTTTGATTCGTGTAGATATGTCTGAGTATCAAGAAAAATTTACAATGACAAGATTGGTTGGTTCGCCTCCAGGTTATGTTGGTCACCAAGAAGGTGGACAATTAACTGAACAAGTTAAAAACAAACCTTATTGTGTAATCTTGTTTGATGAAATTGAAAAGGCACACAAAGACGTTTATTCACTTTTGCTACAAGCGATGGATGAGGGACATTTGACTGACGGTCTTGGTAGAAAAATCAACTTTAAAAATACCTTGATTATTATGACATCTAACATTGGTGCTAGAAAAGTACAAGACTTTGGTACTGGAGTTGGATTTGGAACTCGTTCTAAAAATGAAAAAGAAACTGAAATCAAACAAATGATGATTGAGGATGAACTTAAAAAGTTTTTTCCACCTGAATTTTTGAATCGTGTTGATGATGTTGTTTTCTTTAATTCATTAAAAGAAAATGAAATTAAACAAATTGTTACTTTGGAAATTTCTAAATTAATTTTACGATTACGTTCTATGAACTATAACATTGTTATTGATGAAAGTTTGGTTAGTAGAATTTGTGAAGTTGGGTTTGATGAAAAATTTGGGGCTCGTCCAATCAAAAGAGCTATCCAAAATCAAATTGAGGATTTTATCTCAGATGAGATTCTTAAGAAGAATATTGTTAATGATTCAGTATATATATTGGAGTTTGTTGATGACAAAGTTCGTATAAAAGAAAAAACATCAGAAATTACTGATGTTTCAGAAAAACCAAAAAGGGGTAGAACAAAAAAAGGGGTCAATTAAGACCCCTTTTTTTTAATCCCATAACATCCATCGTTCCGTTTTTGGTTTGTGTTCGTGGAATGTGTGACCCAAACTTTCAATCATTTGTTTTACCATCTCAATCGCTGTGAACACATCCTCAATAACAACATACTCATTGGCTGTGTGGTAGTTGTAATAACCACAAGATACATTTAAACAAGCAATGTTGAATTTTGATGCAATTTGTGAAACGTCAGTGTACGGGTGTTTCATCAATTCATGTTTTTCACCAAAATGTTCATTAAGAAGTGGTCCAACCTTTTCAAAGAAAGGAGAGTTACGGTCAAAAAGTTTTACACCCCAACAATATTCAGTTACCATCCAAGATTCGGGAGCATCAAACTGAATACAGTAACCAACATTAGAGAAAAACTCAGGACTTGCTTTTCGTGAACCGTGACAACCTGTTTCTTCAGATACAAAGAAAGCCGCTTTAATAACGGGGAGTTGTTCAAGGACATCTAAACATGAATAGACACCACATTTGTCATCACCACCAATTCCAACAGGGTTACCTGTAACTGCGTGATAAGCCTTAAAGGAATCTTTTAGTTCCCCATGTACGTTTGGGAGTTGTTCTTCCTCTACAACCATTTCAGTGATTGAGTGGACGGTGTCAGTATGTGCAATAACACATGGATAGACATCTGCCTCACCTTTTGTAACATAAACGTTACCATACTGGTCAATTGTGTGGTCGTATCCTTTTTCAGTAAAATACTTGTCAAGATACTCAATCATAAGAGTTTCTTGGTAAGTTTTAGTCGGAATAGAAAGGACTTCTTTTAGGTGTTGAATTTTTTCTGGAGTCATTTGACTACAAAGATACAACAAATATTTTAAATTTCAAAAAGTTGATAATTTTTTAACAAAGAAATTAGTTGTTCAAAAGTTAATGTGTATTTTTTAACTTTTGCTGAGTACCCAATATTTTTTTGTATTTTCACGGTTATTGTATTATCAGGTTCCACACCAATAATTATAATCTGTGTGTCTTTTAAAGTTGGTATGTCTTTTTTAACATTAAAACCAATCTTATCAACAATGTATGATACTATTTTTTGATATTCTTGGATATCATCAAATGCACCATCTTCTTCATCAAATAAGTTTTCATATAATTCATCTAACAATTTTTCGGATTCAAAATTAAACCTTGCGTCAAAAGTATCATCATCTTTGTATTCATAATAATTATCAAAAATATCACTTACCGAGATTTCATCATCAATCGCAGCAGTAATAACGGCTCTAATTGATTTTTGTGGTGAACCATATTTTTCATAAAGTGACAACATATTGTCAACCGATGTATAATATTTACGAAAACAAACTTTAGATTCAACACCAATTGGTTCTAAAACATTACAATATTCATCATTAACCGCAGCTTCAATTCCAACTGTATACGCATCATTAGTAGCATATTCATATTCTTCCGTCATTTTTTCTTTAAACCAATTGTGTGCGTTTAAAATTTCAGCACATTTAGAATAATAATCACTCCTATAATTTTTCATCAATTCATCTTTTTGTTGAAATAATTGTGGTGAAATGAGAGTGATAATATTATCTAATTTTTCTTTATTTTCTTGATTTAAAGATGTTAAAACATAACCTTCCTTCCAATCTTCCTCGGCAGTATATGAATCAACCCATTCAGTTTGTCTACCATAACTATTACCCGCAAATGACTCTAACTGTGATATTGTGTATTCGTATAGTTGATGTTTAAATAATTTAAAATAATCTTCAGGGTCAAAAAATAACATAACATTTCCATCAACAATTTCAAAAGTTTCTTCACCACTTGTAATATTAAACGATGCGTCAATTTTATCTTTTTTATAGTTAAGTAATGTTTGATAATCAGTTCCACCAATGTTTAAAATGTTACTTAATATTTCGTCCATTCCTGGCATTGATGCGTATAACACATCAAAATTTGAACGATTGTCTTGTTGGTCCCATACTTCAGGTTTTCCACTTTCAGGTATTCTAATGGCAAATTTTGAATTTCTAATGTTGGTTCCTTTTTTATTGATTACATAAACAAATTTTGAATTTCTAGTGTAATCGTCAAAGTATCTTGAACTATCTCTTGATGAAACACACCATTTTGTTTCCGCACCATAAACACAAGATGCTTGGTAAGTCATTGGTTGAACAATCAAATATTTTTGGTCTTCGTATAATTTTCTTGACTCATTCTTGGCTTTTTTAATTTCATCTGTTGTATATGTTCTATTTTTGATTTGACGAAAAAACTCTCTCATCGCATTTATATCTGGATATGCGTTGATGTCTTTTGGTGATTTAACAATTTTATTATACGACGAACCAAAATTTTCTAAATCACCTCTCTTCAATCTATTTGCAAATTCTTCGGTGTCTTTTTTGGAAACTCTTCTATCAATAAAAATCATTATGTCACTAACCTGAGACATTGAATTTAACAAATTAATCCAATCAAGTTTTTTAATTTCTCTTGCCTGTGATATTACCCAAGGCAAATACTTTTTTGTTGAACTTTCATCACGAGCCCAAAGTGAATCAAATATTTCTTTTTTTAAATTTTCATTATCAACATCTTTTCCCCAATCAATATCCAAACTTTTAAAGTCATTATATAAATCAGTTTGTTTATCTTCTCTTAATAACCCCTCAAATAACGTTCTTAGGTCCTCTGAAGGACCGTTAAGCATCACGTCAATATAATGTGACGTTTCCTCAGGTTTATCTTCAACACTACCAAGATATTCACTTTTACCATTATACTCACAATAAATTCCACCTTCAGGTGTTATGGTTAATGTAAATGTTAATCCGTCACCTTCAATAACATATTGTTCAGTTCCAACATCAGTGTTATCATCATATGTACAAGTAATTCTTTCTGTTGGGAAATCAAATTTTCCCAAAATCTCTTGTATTTTAGTAATATAAGAAAAATATGAAGCTGGTTGTCCGAAATAACTTATTTGTTCCATTATAAATAAATACTTTGATTTGGCACTTTGAGATAATATTTATATCTTTGTATAACAAATCACGGGTGACTCCCTTAATAGTTAAGGCTGACCTTAAGCATCTGACGCAAGTCTATACAGGGGGCGAAAGTGATTTTAATGTTCTTTGAAAATATGGGGGTGAAATAGAATCGATTGGCGTGGCTAGTCAATGGATGCACGTATGAGCTGAGTTAACTCATTAAAAACTGATTTAAAAAATTAAACGGCAACGTTTTGAACAAAATGGCAGCTATCGGTTTAATCCGTGAAGATGCTTCTGTATTAGCTTAATTGTTAATACAACACAGGTCGGGAGACATATAACCTAGGAACAGAAGTCTTGAAAGATGTGGTTTCTATCTTAAAAGGAACAAACAGGGTGTAGGACATCCTTTAAGTTCTACCACCGTGGCTGAACGGTGTGAAAATTCAGATATTTTGGATTGTTAGAAAACAATAACCTAAACGTGTAGTATCTTTTGGTTGGGACGAACAAGACCGCAGGGCGGTACTGCGCACTTCCACTAAACAAATTAAAGTGGTCTAATTTGACCACTTTTTTTTTTGTAAATTAAAAAAATTGTCGTATCTTTGTATTGTTAATCACTACCACTATGACAAACACAACCACTAAACTCAACGCCAAAATCAGAAACTACAACGGTCAAAATGACTTCGTTCGCAAAATGAAACAAGTAGTATTCCAATACGGAGGACTAACTGAAAAACAAGCCCAAGCAGCTGAAAAAGCATTGGCCGAACCAACAAAAGTTGAGACACGTTTCCTACCTGACAATATGAGAAAAATCGCTGACTACTCAGGTGAAAACACCTTCGTGTTGGATGTAAAAGGTAAGTTCCTTAAATACGGTACTTTGTCAGACGCACAAGTATCTGCAGCAAACAAACAAATCCAAAAAGAAAATGACGACAAAAACCGAATGGACGTGAACATTGACGTAATCGGTGAAACAATCGTGGTAGGTCGTAACACAGGTGAGGACTTGAAAAAACAAAAAGGTTTGAACTTCAACCCACTTTTGTTGGACATCACTGAGGTTGTTACCTTGACTGCAAAAGCGGTAAAATTCAAAGGTAAATTGACAACCAAAAACTGTGGTGTCTGCAAATCATGTGGTCGTACCTTGACCGATGAGTTCTCTCGTCTAACAGGATACGGTAAGACATGTGCAAAACACTTGAGAGTTGAGTACATCAAAGACAAGTCTGAAGTTGAACGTTTCAACCAAGATGTACTTGCAAGAATTGAAGAGATTGGTGAAATGGAATTTTGGGTTCCTCGTCGTCAAATCAAAGTGTGGAACGGAGTTTCAGCAATGTTGTTGAAATTCTAATAAACAAAAACCGATAAGTGTTTGATACTTCGGTATCAAATACTTATCATTACACAAAGTATATGGAAAAAGTATTAGTATTAAACAGCGATTACACACCCTTGAACGTAACAACAATGCGTAGAGGATTTGTATTGGTTGATAAAGGTAAAGCTGAGGTATTGAAGAAGGATGAGAATCCCATTATTACCACTATTGGTAACTTTGTAAGACCTATCATCATTAGATTGCTCAGTTATATCAGAATTAAGAAAAACGCTAAAGATATCAAGATTTCCCGTTCACGAGTTTATCAAAGGGACGATTATGCTTGTGTATATTGTGGAGGATTAAAGAAATTAACGATTGACCATGTCATACCAAAATCTCGTGGTGGTGATAACACTTGGGAAAACATGGTCACTTGTTGTTTTGATTGTAACTCAAGGAAGGGGAGTAAGACACCTGAAGAGGCTGGTCTGAAATTTAGGGTTCGTCCTTATAGACCCTCCGTTTTTTCTGAATTGGTTGCAGGTCGTGCCGCACATATTTGGGAAGAGTTTCAACAAGACTTCTTTAGTTATCCAAAATAATTTCTTATCTTTGTATAAGAAATAATTGCTTGGGTGGCGGAATAGGTAGACGCGCTGGACTTAAAATCCAGTGAACAGTAATGTTCGTACGGGTTCGATTCCCGTCTCAAGTACTAAAAGAAAAAGGTGTCTCACGACACCTTTTCTTAGATTTAGGACCCCTCCTTTCAATTAAATGTTTATCCTATATGGAATTCCGAATCTCTTCGGCTTTAGCATCCATTTTATCGGACACCTTTTTGAGTTCTGAACAAATTTCTCCCATCATTTTATCTTGTAAATCTCTGTGGAAATTATCATCACCCATGATTGTTTGAACTGAAGATTTAAATACCTGACCTGTTTTTGACCCTAATTCGGTATCAATCCCTGTTGCCAAGATATTATCACCAAAACCTTGTATCATTCCTTTAGACACTTTGTCTGTTAAAAATCTACAATCAGAAAAAAGTTTTGGAACATCTTCATCACTTACATTTTCAATTTCTACTTTTACTGCATTTCTTACCCAACCATCAAATTCCATTTTATCTGAAATCCAATCGGCCAATCTTGATTTAACTGTTCCAAAAAACTCACTATCAAAATCACCAAACAAACCTTGTAACATATTGAACAAAGATTCGTTAATTAGTTTATTTGAAAAGTTTTTGTTTTGGAATGTATTAACTTTATGTATGGTAGTCTCAATTAGAGAATCTATATCAGAACAATTTTTTAAAGTTCCAAAATGACCATCAAGTATTTTACTCTCAATCACCAAAGAATTTTTGTTCTGTTTTTCTTCTAATAAAGCCCCACGCAATTTATTTCTAAGATTCATAACTATAAATATATGGTTGTAATTAAATATCCAAATAATATGGACTATCTTTATCTTGTTGGATTCTAAATCTCTGTGAAATTAATGTATCTAACTTAGCTCTGTCTTTTAAATCAGAAGATTTCTGACAATATAATATTTTGTCTTTAATTGGTCTTAATTGTGCGTCAGTTATATTTGGCGCTTGGTTTACCTTTTTCAATCTTCTGTAATTTAATGCTTGTTCGGAATAATAATCAAACAATGATTTACAAGTTGCGTAAGCAGGTATACCAGTACCAACAGCATTTGCGTAATCATTTAAATACTTTAACTCAATTGGTGTTGATGTTGTAGTATTTGTTGGTGGTGCAGTTGTTTTTTGTCCCGAAGATGAGACACACAACTTTTTGTATTGTTCAATACTACATATTAATTCTTTACTGATATTACCATTGGTATTATCTAATCCGTTTTTACCTTTATAATCAATTATAAACTTATCAAAATCATCAGTAAAATAAGGTGTACTATCTTTTGTATAACCTAAAGCTTTTTTAATTCTGGCAACTGTATCGCTTTTTTCTCCCCTTATTACTTCATCACCACCACCAATTACTGATGTAATTATTTTACCTGAAGCGTTTTTGTAGTTGTCATCTTCAGTTTGTTTTTTTGGAATGCCATTAACAACATTAACAACAACTATTTTTGATGCTTGTTCTAAAATTTGTGATAAACCACTACTTCTTTTTAATTGAATTCCCTCATATAATGTTAAGTAGTTTTGTAGACTTGGTAAATGAAGGTCAATTTTACTTTGTATATCTTCATCTGTTTTATATTTAGAAATATTTTTACCATATAACGATAAAATTGCTCCAACATATGAAGTTTCTTCATTAAAGTTTTTACTTAAAAAATGTTTAATTTTATTACTTACTTGTTGATTGTATTCTAAATTGAATTTTTCATTATTAACTGATAAAAAATTTACTGATTCATTAAATTTATCAAATATTTCTTTTGCTTTGTCTACGGTTTCTGATTGTTGTGCTGCACCACCACCTGACGTTAAAGATTGTTGATACTCATTACCATACTTTTGGTATGCAGTTCTAATTGTATTATTGTTAAATGGTCCTGTCGCTGATAAATTTATTTGCGTTGCATATGCCGCATCAGTTTGTCTAACCCACGCTCTAAACGCATCACCTTCAGCTTGTGTTTTAAACGGTGTTGAAGGTAATTGGGTACCTCCTGAATTCTCACCTGTGTTAGTGTTAGTTTTTTGAGGTTTACCAGTTTTTTTTGGTTTGTCTTCTAATAATATTTTTTCTAATCCCATGATAATTATTGTTCAAGATATTTAAAACTGTTGCCGTCCTCAGTGTATTTATAATCAACACCATTTACATCTGTTACAATATAAACATTACCTTCTTTATTGAATTTTTCTTTACCAGTGTAGTCAGCTCCCCAATCTTTTTTAATAAATTCTTTAAAATTAAATAATGGGTCAACCTTCTGTATTTGTTTTTTACCTTTATCCCACAATTTATTAGCCGATTCCATTGAAATGTTTTCAGATAGCATATCTTTGGTATCCGATAAGAATGTTGCTGGTAACCAAAGTGGTGTGTAAAAAAACTTCATACCAATTTTACTTATAAAGTATTCTTGCCATTCAGTTAAAGCAACTTCTTTTTGGGTGTCAGTCATTGTTTCCCATTCAGGATACTTGGTGTTAACCCATTTTGTAAAAAGTGCATCTTTAATTCTTAAACTCTGAATTATTGAGTATCCGCTAATTACTAACCCGATTGTAAAATACCACTGTAGTACTCCTGTCAATTTATTACCTTCAAATTTATAATTTTTCAAAAACTTAGTTATCCATGATGTTTTATAATTTGCTGGTAACTCATCATAAATTTTTTGAATATCATTGGTTAAATATGTTAAAACATTTTCATATGTGGGTTCGTTAACATTTTTAACAATTTTATTATATAAACCATCTAAAAACTCTTGAGCATTTCTTTTTTTAGTTATTGCATTAAATTGGTCTTTTGTATTTGGGTCGGTAAGTAATTCAACTAAAGCATCATCTGCGTTTTTAGTTATTGTATTTTTACCAACTTTGATTTCTTCGTATACCCAATTAAATATTTTTTTCTGTGTTAGAATAGATGGGTCAGTTAAAAGTGAGTTTGTAATTTTTTTAATATTTACTATGTCTTCTATACCTACTTTTTTCAAAAATAATTTAAAGTCATCGTATTCTAGAGCTCCTAAATCTTTAAGTAATGGTTTGTTTATTAATAAATTATCAACAAAAGTTTTTTCTAATTTAGTATTGCTATTTATTAATTTTAAAAATTTTGATATTGCGTCTTCTTTAGTTGAAGTAGCTAATTCAGAAACTATTTTACTAGCTCTTGCAAATTCATCATCAACATTTGTTATATTTTTACCTAAATTAGGAAACTCAGTCAAAAAATCATCAATTGAATTTGCGAACACATTTTTTTCGGCTCTTGAAAATGTTTTAATTCCTGATAGTACGTTATCTAATACACTTAAAACTGTTGGGAGTAATCCTTCAGCTTCCGTTATCAACATCAATTCTCTATATCTTTTGATTTCACTAATAATATTTTGTTTCATAATCATATAAATATATTGTAAAAGTTATTTATTTGTTTGTGTAGTATCAGCATTGATAAATAAATTCTTTTCATCTGGTTTTAATTCAACATCAAACATACCTGATAAATCAATTTCATTATCCATATTATTAATTGTTGTGTCTAAACCATTTGTAATTTTTTCTAAGAAAGTATTATATTCATTTTTAGCGGTGTTTTCTTTTATCTTATTAATAATCTTTCTTTTTTCCTTAATATCATCAAGAATTTCTTTAGCGTTATTGAATTTTTTTTCGGTAAATAACTTTTCAAAATTTGTTTTTAATTGATTTTGTTCATTTTCTGTTAGGGTCTGGTCCGCAGACAATGAGTTAAAGATTAAATCAAACATTTCCAATCTAGTTTTAGATTGTATTTCTGCATCATCCAATGTATCCCAAAGAGAATATAAGGCTAATCCTGTTACACCAAGTTCAGCACCTATTTTTTGACCAATTATGTTAGATTTAACAGGACTTGATTTTACAAGTTCTTTAATTTTATTCTGTGCGTTTATATTTTTTACTGAATTTATTACCTTTTCTAAATTACCTGTTTTTGATAACGCATCCATTATTTTTAACTCTTCGTCAGTCAATGTTTTGAATACATTTGCAACATCACTTTTTGTAGCGTTTGCAAACTTTTTGGCCAAGTTTGTGGCCTCCGAAGGACTAACTTTAATACCAAATGATGCAAATGGTGTAAATGCAAGTATGGTACTTAACAAAGCTCCCGCAGAATCACCTGAATCTGATTGTATTTTTGCTGCAACTAAATCTAAACCAAGAGATGCTAAATAAGCAATTAAATTACCTTTACCAAGTACGCTAACAATTATGGAAACCCCATTTAGTATTAAAGGACCATATTCTTCAATAAATGATGCATTACCATATCTTAATTTATCGTAAGGAATTAATTTATCATTTGATTTGAAATAATATTTTTTTGATATTTCGTAATTTCCTTCGTTATTTACATATAAATTTTTTTTCCAAACATATTCATCATATGGTGGTGGTAGTATAAAATCTTTTACAGTATCTTTAATTTTACTAAATATCAATTGATATAAATCACCATTTTTAGGTGCGTTACCTGATTGATAAAGTCCTTTAGGTGAATTTGTAAAACGTCTTAATTCATCATCTGTCAATTTGGTTATAAATGATTTTTTAATTGAGTCTACCGAATTAAAATCTTCGTAAGTAAAATAACTAACTTTACTATTTTTTGGTAGGTCAACATCACCATATTCATTAAAGGATGCAAATTTTGTTTTACCATATTTATCATTCAATTTTTTAACCTCTTGGCAGTACTCGGGATAGTACGCACAGCTACCCGAATTTTTTTGATATTGTATAATATAATCATCCAATTCTTTTCCTGATAAACCACTCCCATATGGTGAAACCATTTTTTTGGTACCAACACCAAATTGTTTTTTTAGTTCGGCTAATTCTCTTTGATATAAAGATTCAATATTTTTAAGTTGTTCTTTTTGTTTTAAAACCGGTGTTAATTTTTCTTGTTGTTTTGGGTCATACTCAGGAAATTGTTGTTGGAATCTTCCACCTGGTCCTAAGTAGTCTGATTGAGGTATTTGAGGCTTTTCAAATTTTGGAATTTGAGTTGTTTGTGTTTTTGGCATCTGAGAAACAATTTTATTAATGTTTCTTCCTGCCAATGCTGTTTGAATTTTATTAAAATCAGCGGTTTGTGGGTATTGATTATTTGTAATGTTTGGGTATATATCTTTTGCTGGTATGTTTGAGTTGTTAGTTCCAGGATACCCAACCAATTTACCTGATGGTGTGTAATAATATCCACCTTGTTCCAATATTATTTCTCTGTTTTCAGAAAGCGTTTTTGAAGAATCATACCTCATACAAAGTAAAATTTCATTTAATATGTCTTGTGGATTCTGATTACTCATTATAGTAATGTATTACCTTTACCTCTTTTAGTTCCTGATTCCCATTTGGTAACACCAATTTGATTAGATTTACTTCTTGTTAATCCTGATTCCCATTTAGTGGTTCCAACAGGATTTGCTTTACCTCTTGACACACCTGATTCCCATTTGGTTACTGATGGGTATCCTTTTCCACCTTCCGCTCCTCCCGATGAACTTGAAGATGAAGAACTTGACGAAGGTGTTGATGGTTCTGATGGTGTAGAAGCCGCAGCTGGTTCAGCGGCAGGTTCTTCATCCTCTACCATCATCAGTTGTTTAATTCTTTTCAATTCCTCGTTAAGCATTACCAATAAATACAACAATATTGTATATTATTCGTATTCTGCGGGTGGAATTTTGTCAGGGTAAACAATATAAAATTCATTTAGAAATGACATAAGTTCATCTTCATCCAAATATTCAGGGAACTCGTTGTTAATTTCTAATGAATCTTCTTCAAATAACCAGTCAGTAACTGGCGCTAAGTAATCGTATCCAAACTCTTCAAAGAAGTTGTTTTCAATTACATCTGTCCTAACCATGTCTTCTTCATCATTCATTAATCTAAAGGTGACTTCAGTAATGTTTTCGGATTGGTGGTAGGAAATAATTTCTACTATTTCCATTTTGTTTTGTTGTAAAAAATATTTATCTTTGCTTATCAAAATATCTTAATAATTTACAAAAGACACATTAAACCAAAAAAATATGTTATTTAAAAAAACTAAAACCGAACCAAATTTGATTGAATTTCGTAAAGCTTGTGTTGTTATTAACTCTTGTAAGACCTATGCTCAATTAAAAATTGCAATTAATTATGCAAATCTTTATTACGTCAAAAATAAAGATTTTACCACCCACCAACATTTAATGAAATTGGTGTCCAAAAAACTTCAAGAAACGAAATTAGTTAAAGTTTGAGAATCTCTTGAACCAATTCAAAGATTCTTTAATTGAATCTTTAACTTTTTCAGGATTTTCAACACCCTCAAAAGTATTTGTTGCGCCATAAGGACCTGGTGAATCAAATTCGTATGCTGGTTTTTCTTCAGGGTACATTTCTTTACCATCTTCCATGTCGCCGTTGAGTTTTACCATTCCTAAAAAATTTCCATCAGAATCATAAGAAGGAAATAATTCCTCACCACCAGCTTGCATGTCTTCATCTTCAAATTGTTCAGGTCCTTTTGAATCAAAATCATAATTAGAAAAATCAATTTCAGAATAAGGTTCAGTAATATCTTCATTCATGTAACTTTCACCACACACTTCGCAAACATCTTCTTGAATAGAACCACCACACGCTTCACACATTTTGTTCTCAACGTAATCAAACGAACCGTAGTGTGGTTCAGCAACATCACTATTCATTGATTCATTAATACCCACATTGGTATATCGTTTAACTTCACCTTTGTTATTAACAGTGATTCCCGCTTTATCACCAGCAGGGTCATAAGTATGAATTCTATTGTCAGGTTCAGGGAATCTTAATGTTTGATAACCATCATATGGTCTGCTATGTTGGTTTAATAGGGCTTGTTTTTCTTCATCAGAAATGTTTAACATGTATCTCATACACAATAAATATCTTATTTGTTTAAAATCCACTTGATTATAATTTTAATCTTTATTACAATTTCACTACAGGGTAAGGAAATGGTGATTTGAGTCTAAAAGCATCTTGGTAATTTGTAAAAGCCCTAAATTCCATTTCCCCCTTTTTTTGACCGAAAAAAACAAATGAAAAATATATTTCTATCCCTATTATTGTTGTTATCAACAAGTCTATTTGGTCAATACACGACCACACAAATCCGAACAAATACGGTATCAACATCAAAAATGATATTCAACTATCAAACTGATAAATGGGATTTTGTATCAAACAATGATTACACATCATTTGTTAGTGATTGGACTTTCAACATAACTGATGAAAACACAGGAATGATTTCAAATGGAGGTGTCAATTATGATATCTTATCATATTCAAAAGTTGATGATGCCGCTTACGTCAAAGTATTCAACATTAGGGCACAAAGAGTCATGGAAATAGTTATAAGAAAAACTGAAAATGGTCTTGGTATTGTTGTATTTGATAAGGAACAAAGAATATCATATTATTTTTTCCCATGAGTTTTACAATAGATTTAGATGAATATGCCGAAGGAGCCATTTTGTTAGATGGACTTGAGGAGGCGATTATTGGAATTGTTGAGGAATTTGGAAATGGTAGACGAATCTTATATTCCAAACCAAAAATACTATCAATATTATGTGAAAGAGATTTGATGACAATGGGTGAGGCCGAAGAATTTTACGATTATAACATTTTAGGTTTACATGCTGGTGAACAAAATGCGGTATTCCTTGATGTTGATGTGTCCGTAAAAAAAACAGGAGAAGGTTACAAGTATTTGGTTAGTTAAAATTTTAATACTATCTTTGTGGTATGAAATTGATTTTAGAAAAAGGTCAGCAGTTATTTTTCACGAGTGATACACATTATTCTCACTCTAATATCTGCCGTGCAACAACTCGTTGGGCTGGTTCTGAAAACTTAACCCGTGATTTCAAGTCTCTTGACCACATGAATGACACATTGGTAAATAACATCAACGAAATGGTTGGTGAAAATGATGTTTTGATTCACTTAGGTGACTGGTCTTTTGGCGGGTTTGAACAAATTGAAGAGTTTCGTAACAGAATTTTATGTAAAAATGTTCACTTGGTTTATGGAAACCACGACCATCACATTCGTAGAAACAAAGAGAATGTTCAAAGTTTGTTCACATCAACTCAAGATTATATCCACTTGGATTTAAGAATCCCAAACGGAAAAGAAATGGACAAACTTTCAATTGTATGTATGCACTACCCAATTGCAAGTTGGAACGGAATGAACGATGGTGTAATTCACTTACACGGTCACGTTCACTTACCTCCACACCTTAGAATTAACGATGGTAAGGCAATGGACGTGGGTGTTGATGGTAACAACTTGTATCCAATTAACATCAAAGAAATTCGTTCAATTATGAAAGACCGACCACACAAAAAATTGACATTACCTAAAGACCATCACGAAAAAAGAATTGACTAATATGACAACTTATACATCAGCAGGAAAAAACCTTTATCTATTACGTGGAATACCAGGGGCTGGTAAATCCACCTTGGCAAAACAACTTGGTTGTACTCATTTTGAGACCGATAAATATTTTACGGATATTCATGGAAACTACAATTTTGATGGATTAAAATTAAAACAAGCACATGAGTGGTGTCAATCTCAAGTTGAGATGGCAATGATTCAAAATCATATTACAAGTGGTTTGGATTCATCTGACATTGTTGTTTCCAACACATTTACACAAGAGTGGGAAATGAAACATTACTATGATTTGGCAAGTCAATATGGGTATAAGGTATTCAGTATAATTGTGGAAAACAGGCATGGTGGTGTTAATGAACACGGAGTACCTGAGGACAAATTACAGGCAATGAAAGACCGATTTGAAGTTAAATTAGTTTAATAAAAATAACTATTTAAAATCCCCATCAAAAGTGGGGATTTTTTTTACACTCAGAATACCTTTTTGTACATAATATTGTCTATACTTATAAGATATGAAAAAATTATTACTTTTAATGATGTTCTTGTTCAGTTTTTTAACTGTTCAGGCAACCCACATGATGGGTGCAGATGTTTCCTACAAATGTTTAGGAAATGGAAAGTACAAAATAATTGCTAAAGTTTACCGAGATTGTAGAGGTGTGTCTATGGGTACACCGTCATTTGGCACTTATGCAGGATTAAATGGTGGAAATGGATGTGGTAGTTACACATTAAGTGGACTATCAAGGGTTTCAATTAAAGACGTAACAACAAGATGTTCAACAAGTAGTAATCCATGTGGTACCGCAAATTCCGCCTTTGCGAATAAAGGTGTTGAAGAACACACATTTGAAGCCACGATTGATTTTAATACGTCACCATTAAACAATTTTGTAAATAAATCAACATGTTGTGAGGTTACATTTTATGTGAATGAGTGCTGTAGAAATGGTGGTATTACAACAGGACAGTCAAATCAAAACTTTTACGCCACGGCAATGGTTAACATTTGTAACCTTCAAAAAATGAAGAACAAGTGTAACAGTTCACCACAATTATCTAACCCACCTATTGCCTTTTTATGTTGTAATCAACCTTGGTATTACAATAATGGTGCGACTGACACAATAGATTATGATTCAATTTCATATAAGTTAGTAAATGGGCTTCAGGGTATTCCTAACAGTTCAGTTTCATATTCATCACCATTTACTGCTAGAGTGCCTATGACACCGTATTGTGTACCACCAACGACAATTAACTGTACACCAAACCCAAAAACAAACCCACCAAGAGGTTTTTATTTTGATACAACAAATGGTGATATTATTACAACACCAACCAAATGTGATGAATCTGCGGTTATATGTGTTGAACAAACTGAATGGAGAAAAGACACGTCTGGTGTATGGCGTGTAATTGGTAGAACAAGACGTGACATGCAGGTATGGGTTAGGGATGATTGTGGATATAACAAAGCACCGACTTTGGGTCCCAAGTTTACTTACAAAGTATGTGAGGGTGAAACTTTGAAGTTTAAGGTTGAATCTGATGATGAAACTTTTACACCATATCAGACAACTCCTGATACAACAACAATGAAATGGAACAACGGTATTCCTGGCGCGAAGTTTACATTGGCGAATAAGAGTGATTGGCCAGAAAAAAGAAAGTCTTACGCAAACTTTGAATGGACACCGCCAATTGGTTCGGCTTCTGATATATCATATTCATTTACAGTTACCGTTAGTGACGAACACTGTGAACCACCAGCAACATCAATTCGTTCATTTAAGATTAAGGTAAATCCAAAACCTACATCAAAACGTAGATATACCCAATTAAAATGTGGAAGGTTCGCCATGGAAGCGTATGAGTTATATGCCGCAACAAGTTATTCATGGAGTGTTAGAGATACTTTGGCGAACGAGTTATTTTACTCTTCAAAGAAAACCGATACCATGAATTACTATTATGAAGGTAAGTATATTATCATTCATAAATTAACAAGTGCCCAATCATGTGTTACGATTTATAGTGATACCGTTTATTTAACCCAACCACCAAAAGTTGTATTGGCAGATGCTGATAGTTTTGCTTGTAAAGAAACTACATTTACATTGAAGGCTAAAGTAATTGCTGGTAAACCTACTTTGAAATACAAATGGAATAATGGTGATACCACCGATTTCACAACGATTAAAAACTTCAAATCCGATTCAACATTGATGTTGGAAGTAACTGATGGTGATGGTTGTAAGTTCCGTGATACCACATTAACATTTGTTAAACCACTACCTGTTATTACTTTGGGTTCAGATAAGGTTATCTGTACCTATGAAACTAATACATTTGATGGTCAAAACAATGACACGGTAAAATACTTGTGGAGTACGGGTGATACAACTCGTTACATGACAACAAACCTAAAAGGTAGTTATTGGGTTAGAATTACTGATACGACATATCAGTGTGTGAAGTATGACACGGCAATACTTGTTGTGAATGATACTGTCATATCTAATGCTGGACCTAACCAATCAATATGTGATAAAGATACATTCACCTTGACTGCCAATCATAAACCAACATCATTGACTCCTACATATACTTGGGGTGGATTAGGGAATTTATCAACCTATAAGTTAAAATCTGATATTACAAAGTTAACTTATATGTTTACATTGAAGACGGTGTTGACTCAAAACGGGCACACTTGTGAAGATATGGATACAATTTTTGTAAGGGTTAAACCATTACCAAAAATTGGTTGGGACCCAAAACCATTGAAACCTCAATGTTATTCTTATGGTAGTGTATGGATGGAACCATTCTTGGTTAAACCTCATAACTTTGGAACATATGAAATATGGAGCGGAAACAAAAATAAAATAGGAAACATTGTTACGAATCCATCTAACGGAAGGTTCCTATTCAACACAATATCAGTAGATAATAGTAAATTACAAGGAGGTAATAACTTTACTACAAAAGTTTATGTTAAGTTTAACGATACAAATGGTTGTTCAAACATGGATTCAACAACACAAACAATATATGGTACACCCATTATCCAATTAAGAAAGGCGACAGTATGTCAAGATATTGGGTCAATGATGATGGACAATTTGAGAGTAAGACCAGCAACCAAAAATGGTGTGAACATGTTATGGGAAGTTGTTAGAGCACCTAATGGTGTGGACACATCTAAACTACTTTATAATATTTCTACGAACTCAATTCCAAACATTAGATTTAACTTTGGTGCACCTTCACAGGATTATTACAAAGGTTTGTACACTTTCAAACTTACCGTTAAAGATTTAATTACGGGTTGTCAAAGTACCGACACTGTTGATGTAAATATCATTACAGAACCTAAAGTTGAATTGACAACCATACCTCTTTATTGTGAAAATTCAGGTGTGAGTATTAATTTATTTGATTACATTTTGGTGGATGGTGTTAAACCTACTCAAGGTACCATCTTTATTCAGGATAGGAATGGTGATAGAAATGACCCTAAAGTATCTACAGATATATCAACAGGTATATTCAAAACTAGTATAGGTGTAGGTAATTATAACATTAAGTTTGTAAGTAACCTTATAGCTCCTGACCATTCAGTTACTTGTTCAAGAGTGGATAGTTTTGATGTGATTATTAGTTATAAACCTGACCTGAAAGTAATAGGTATGGGTTTTTGTTCAACATATCCTTGGCCATATGAATTGAAAAATGTAATAACCGATGGTAGTTGGGGTGTGACAAAAATCACTTACCCTGATGGGGGACTTTTTACACCAACACCGAAGGCTAAAGGATATATCGGAGGTTTTAATAATCCTTACAAACTTATGATGGTTGGTGAAAGTCAATATGGTTGTAAAGATACTGAGATATTAAAACTAACAGTAATGAACCAACCTGAAATTAAGTTTGTTCCACCATTTGTGAGTTGTGGTAAAGATACTTGGACTCTAAAATTAGACACTGCAAACATTGACTCCGCAGTTAAATTCAGATGGGTAGTTAATACTAATCTTTATGATACTCTAACACCTCCTGGTGGTCAAATGATTGGTAACAAAAGAGGTTTTGGTAAAAAACAATACGTACCATCTGATAATGATACTGCAAGAGGATACTTTACGGTTAAATTCAAATCTTGGGACGCACCACTTTGTGCTAGAGTAATTGACAGTGTCAAGATTTTAATCACACCTTATCCTGAACCTGACTTCACCACAACAAATGGATGTCAACCACATTTTTCAACATTCACACCGACTGAAAAACGCGGAATTAAATCAATTGAGTATTCGTGGGTTGTAAATGATACATTCTTACTAAGAGATAATTTTAGTTGGTCAAAAACTTTTAATAACTTTGGTTATTATAGAACATCATTAACAGCGGTTAATAACACGTTCTTTCCTGAAAAGATATGTGGAACATCTATAACAAAAACATTTGAAGTTTATCCAAAACCAAGTGTTGTGTTTACTACTGACCCATTGTACAAAACAACGGTGGCATTACCTAAGTTTAAAACTATTAATACATCAAGTGTTAGTCAGAATCCATTTGTGACTAATATGAAGTACAATTGGACTTGGGGTAAATTATTTAAGATTGGTAGTGATACATTTAAGAATTCAAACATTGTATTTGGTAAAGATACGGGAACTTATTGGATTAAGTTAGTTGTTACAACAGATAAAGGATGTAAAGACTCAACAATTAGTAGAGTACTAATTGGGCCTGACATAATTGTGTTTGTTCCTGACGCTTTCACACCTGACAATGCAGGTCCAAATGAAAACAATACATTCAAACCATTCGTTATTAATAATAAAACATACGAAATGTTAATCTTTAACCGTTGGGGAGAAAAAATGTTTGAAACAACTGACCTTTCAAAAGGATGGGATGGAAACTATTTGGGTAAACCAGCACCCGATGGTGTATATGTGTATAAGATGATTGTAACTTCATTGGAAGATAAGGTTTTCCAATATAATGGAACTTTTACATTATTAAGATAATATGAAGCTACATAAAATAATTTTGGCATGTATTTTATTAGTAGGGTGTGAAAAAGAACCAATACAAATAAACCCACCTAAAATTTTAAATAATTACCAAAATGAAGTTAAAACAATTTCTAAACCTAATTCAAAAAAGCGTAAATTGGGTAAAAGAACATTCCGTATTCCAAAAATTCTAAAAACAAAAACTAAAAACTATTTATAAATAAAAAAACATGAAAAAAATAATATTATCGCTCGTTTTAGTTGGTATGATTGGTTTTATGGGTTGTGAAAAAGAACCTATACCAACACCAAACCCAACAGTTAATCTTTTGGTAGATGAAGAACCAAACGCTGTAGTAGATTCTATGGGTACCGTTATCTTTGATAACCCAATGACATCTGACATAACACCAACAACTGATGCAACAATAATGGATTATCCATTATTTTTGGATTACGACCCATTTACAATGGTTACATCAAGAACTGGTAAAATTGATTCTTGTGTAAAAGGTATTGAAGTTACAAAGGCCGAAAAAGAACTTTTAACTAAGGCTCATTTAAATAAAGTTGAATGTCAAAAACAAAACAAAATAATTGTTGCAAGAATTAATAGAGAAATTGAAGGTTGGGCTAAAACACAAAAATATAATTATTATGTAAATTGGTATATGGTTGAAAAATCAAAATTAGATTATGATTTAAAAATGGGTGTAATAACTGAATCCCAATATAAAGAAAAACTTACCACTTTAGAAAAAACATGGAAAAGTAAAATGTCCTATTTAAATAATCAGGTAAAAGAAAAAATCAAAACAAGTTTGGATAGAGCAACTGCGTGTGGTAAAATAAAAGATTGTGAAAAGGAGTATCTACATAAGGTGTTAGATATACTTGGTAAATCAAGATATAAGAAATGGATGGAGTGTCACAAACATAACTACAAAAAGAAATAAAAATAAGACCCAAGATTTGATTATCTTGGGTTTTTTTATTATTATGCGGTTATGAAAAAAAATATAATAGGAATTATCCTTTTAATTATTCTAATAATTTTAAGTTTTATAGGTATTAGTTCAACCCTATATTCAAAACCCAATTTACCAAATGATACAATCATTGTAATACCAAAAGTTCAAGATACCGTTGTTAATATTAACGGAAAATATGGAACTTTTATTGGTGATTCACACACATCAAATCATAATTCAGGATGGCAAGTTGTTGTTTGTAAAAAAACAGGTCTAAGAATGAATAATCTATCAGTTTCAGGTAAGACAACAGGTTGGATGCTTGAAACCGCAAAAACATCACTACATAAGGGTATTGATTATTGTTTTGTTTATGGTGGTGCCAACGATATGTTCACAAAATCAATAACACCTAAACGAGCAGTTTCTAATATTCAACAAATTGTTGACTTATGTCATACATATAACATTCGTTGTGTGGTTTTAACAGGTTTTGACCCTGTTAAATGTACAAGGACATCAAATCCCGCTTATGGTCCAAGATACGCTCAGTTTCAAAAAATGTTAATGGATTCAATATCAGGTGCAACTGTTGTTGATACACGTGTAATTGATAGAACAGGATGTTGGGACGAATTATGTCATATGAACCCTGAAGGTCACAAAAAAATTGGAATGAAAGTAATTCATGACATGAAATTTCATATTATCAGATAATTTTATTATCTTTGTATTGTGTTACCTAAATTAAACAAATATCACAATGATGGACTGTTATATAAACAGACACATCCTACATTACCGTTAACCATATGGAATTATACACCAGCGGTTCAATACGGTGAAAAGTGGGATGAAGTAACTTTACAGTGCCGTGGTTTAGTGACTGGTACTGAAGGTAATGTAGTTGCAAGACCATTTAAAAAATTCTTCAACATAGAAGAAAACAAACACACACCTACCCAAGATTTTGAGGTATTTGATAAGATGGATGGTTCATTGGGAATCATATTCAAGTACAATGGTGAAATGATATGTGCCACTCGTGGTTCTTTTACCTCAGACCAATCAAAGTGGATGAGTGAGTTCGCTCAAAAGTACAATTACCAAGACATCATAGTTGAAGGGTTCACTTATTTGTTTGAAATCATCTACCCTGAAAATAGAATAGTTGTTAATTATGATGGTCAAGAAAGATTGGTATTGTTAGGTATCATCAATACTGAGACAGGTGAAGAACTTCCACACAATGAGTTGTTTGAAGGGTTTGACGTTGTCAAAAAATACGATGGAGTTCGGGATTATTCCGAATTAAAGGGTAAAGTTGAGCAAAACTCTGAAGGATTTGTTGTTCGTTTTTCTAACGGAGACCGAATGAAAATTAAAGGTGAGGAATATCTACGACTTCATAAGATAATGACAAATGTATCAACCACTGGTGTTTGGGAATTGTTATCTAATGGTGGCGACATCAATGAGTTCTTAAAGGACGTACCTGATGAATTTTATAAGAAAGTAAAAGATTATGCGGATTTATTGAAGTATGGGTTTTACCGAGTATCTGAAGATTGTGGAAAGGCACACTATTACTTCAGATATGGAAAATATAGTGATAAAGAAATTGAACCAACTAAAAAACAGTTCGCAGAACATGTTATGAATCATGGACATCCACCATACAGAGCGGTGATGTTCGCCATGTGGGATGGAAAACCTTATGATAAATTGATATGGAACATAATAAAACCAGAATGGAAGAAACTGTAACCCGTGAAGAAATGGTTTCATTGGTCAAATCACGTGGATGGTATTCTATGTGGAATGAAAACAATTGGAATAGTCCTGAGACTGATAATTTAGATTGGGGTGGGCGGTCTTTGAAAGCCGCCTACCAACAATGTCTTGATGATATTGAAATGGAAGAACGAGTTAAACAAGGAAAAACAATAAAAATTAAAATATAAAGTTATGCCAGATTTTAGTACGGAAATCGACATTGATGTTGATGAATTTTGGGATGAATGCTCAAGAAGTGAAAAAAAAGAGTTAATCGACCTTTTGGTTGAGGAAGGACATGTTACAAGAGTTCCTAACAGTAGTATCAATGATGAAATTCAAAAACCGTCTTTGATAGAAATTGAGTGGAATGATATGATTGATAAATTATCTTTATTAAGACAGAGATTGTCAATTGAAGAGGAAGATACCATAAAGGCTCTGGTTGAAAAATACTCATGAAAAACAAAAAAATCTACTACTCATCTAAAAATGAAAAACACGAAATTTTAGAAATTTATTGGATAAAAAATAAATTTATTAATAAAGGATATCATGAGCTAACTGTTAACCTTAATGGTGCACATCACTCATATGATATAAATGATTTAAATAGATATACAATCAATTCTATTGCAGGTGCTTATATTAAGAATATAACTCTTGGTTTCAAATGGGTTCGTGATGATGATTTTATGGATAGATTCATTCAAACACTAACACCAATTGTTGAGGAATTTAAAAAAGACGTTGAATATCATCATTCAATTGATGGTTGGATTGGAAGAGTTTTTATTGAACCTATTGAAAACCTTGTTGATTGGTTAAAAAAATAAAACTATATTTAAAACATGTTTAACAAATTTTATAAATTAGATTTTGGACTACAAATGATTATCACTTGTCTTGTCCTATTTTTTTCAAACCAACTTGTGTCATACACATTGAGTATGGCTAACGTTCCTAGTACAGTATCATTTAACGTGGGTGTTGTACTAACATTTATATTGTTTTTACTCCAAACAATATCAATTTATCTTGGAGCAATGGGAATTATTAACTACATAAAACAAACAAAAACAAAAAATAAAGATGAGCAATCTAACTAAACTTCTAATCGGAGTATCGGTACTGGTACTTTTGATTTTCGGGTTCACGGGATGTGAACGAATTGACGCAGGACACGTAGGTGTTAAAGTAAATCTTTACGGTGATGGTAAAGGTGTTGATGATGTAACTGAGGTTACAGGATGGGTATTGTATAACCCGATTTCAACCAAAATTGTTGAATTCCCAACTTATGTTCAACATAAAGAATATAAAAAAACTGAAGACGGTGTTGATGAATCTTTTGTGGTAAACTCTAAAGACGGTTCCGAGTTCCATTGTTCACCAATGGTAAACTACGCAGTAAAACGTGAAAAGGTTCCTTATATATTTGCAAAATATCGTGTTGAGTTGGACCGAATTGAAGAAGGTTTCTTAAAGACATCTATCTTTGATGCGTTCCGTGTGGTAGCAAATAGTTACACAGCAGACGCTCTTATATCTAATAGACAAGAGTTTGAAATCAAAGTCCGACAGGTATTGGAAAAACAATTATCACCTGAAGGATTTGTATTACAACAATTTACATCAAACTTAGTTTACCCTGAAACATTTAAGAAAGCGATTGAGGCTAAGAACAACGCTGTACAATCGGCACTTATGGCGGAAAATCAAGTTAAAACCGCTGAAGCACAAGCAAGAATTAAAATTGCAACCGCTGAAGGTAATGCACAGGCTTTGTTGACAAACGCAAGGGCTGAGGCGGAATCTAACAAATTGAGACAACAAACTTTAACACCGTTGTTGCTTCAACAAATGTGGATTGAAAAATGGGAAGGTAATGTTCCAAGTACTGTTCTCGGAAGTAACCAAAACCTAATGTTTGGATTAAATAAGTAAAAAAAAATAACCCGGGATGTAAAAGTCTCGGGTTTTTTGTTTATCTTTGTAACATATTATGGAACTACTATATATTGTATTCGGCATGTGGATTGGGGTAATTTTTACTTATTTCCAATGGTACAGACCAATGGCACAAAAAATTGAAGACCTTGAAGAAGGTATGAAAGATTGTATTAAATCAGGATTAAATGGACCAATAAATTACGGTTCAATAGAAAAAGACATGGACTAAAAAAAAAATAAACGATATGATAACATTTCAGGAAATTGAACGTAAATTTTTATTGAAGAGATTCCCACGTCTCGCCAAAATCAATACTGTATACCAAATTGAACAATGGTATCATGCCGATGGTTTTAGATATAGATATCAAGTTGAAATTCCTACAGGTGAAATCCATATTTTTAAAACCAAAAAAACAAATATTTCCAAAGGTATTAATACTGAGGAAGAAACAACTTTAACATCTGAGGAGTTCCAACAACTTGATTTGGCAAATTCACTTCATATTAAAAAAACCCGAACTGTTGTAAAACATAAGGGTCATAAATTGGAAATTGACAAATATGAAGGTTTAAATATTGTCATCATGGAGATTGAACTTGGTGATATTAATGAAAAATATTCATTACCGAAATATATTGAAAAAGAAGTCCTTTATGAAGTAACGGGTATAAAAGAATTTAGTAATAAAAATTTAGCGGAATGAGAAAAATAGTGGACAAAGTTATTATTTTTTTCTTATGTTTAATACCAGGACCGATAATCATGCGGTTTATTAGAAACGACAAAAAAGACAATTGGTTAATATGACAAACGAAGAATGGATTGAGGAATTGTATCACCTATCTCATGAGATTGGTAAGTACAATGAAATGCATGGTAAAGTAAATGAGTGTAGAAAAAAACACCCTGACTTAAATACTGTTGAATGTGCCGAATTAGCTTATATTGAATTAAAACGACAATACGAAGAGGAGATTGAATTAAATGAACAACCTAGATAAACAATACCAAGACCTACTCAAATCTATTTTAGATTATGGTGTAGAAAAGAAAGACCGTACAGGTACAGGAACCAAATCTATTTTTGGTTATACAATCCGTCATAAAATGAGTGATGGGTTTCCATTACTTACAACCAAGAAAATGGCTTGGAAGACAATGGTGACAGAATTACTATGGTTTTTACGAGGTGATACAAACATCAAATACCTTGTTGATAATGATTGCCATATTTGGGATGGTGATGCGTTCAAAAACTTTATGACTACAAGTGAAGGTGACCCTGACATGATATGGAACCAAGACCAATTCATTCATCTGATTAAAACTAATGATGAGTTTGCTAAGGAGTGGGGTGAGTTAGGACCAATCTATGGTAAGCAATGGAGAAGTTGGAGCCGAAATGCAACCCGTGATGAGAAAATAGTTGACCCTGGTGTTTATACAAAACAAATAGACCAAATCCAAAACCTAATCAACGACCTTAAAACAAATCCAGACTCAAGACGACTAATGGTTTCAGCTTGGAATGTAGGAGAATTAGACCAAATGGTTCTTCCTCCTTGTCATTATGGATTTCAAGTTTATACGAGAGAATTAAGTAAGAGTGAGAGATATGTACATTTAAGAACGGGTAAGTATTCTGGAAAATGGGATGGAACTGGTGATGAAATGGAGTATTATAATTCAATAGGTGTTCCTAAACGAGCAATCTCTTTAATGTGGAATCAACGTTCGTGTGACGTTCCATTAGGAATTCCAATGAATATAGCATCATATGGACTTCTTTTAATGATGATTGCGGATGAAGTTAATATGATACCTGAAGAACTAATTGGTAATTTAGGAGATTGTCACATCTATTTGAACCAAATGGACGGTGTTAAAGAACAAATTGGTAGAGAGTTTAGTTATGAAGAAAGATTAGAGTTGATTAAAGATAATAAAGATTTTTTAGTTAAATTATCATCTTATTCATCAAACGAAGATGTTATGAAGTTATGTGATGAATTCTTAGTCCCAAGACGTACAAGAGAACCGTTTGAATTACCAACAGTACACGTTAGAGACGGAATCCACTGTTCATCAGTAAATGATGTTATTTTGAAAAATTATCAATCACATTCTAAGATTTATTTTCCACTTTCTAATTAATTTTTAGGACTACCTTTTAACTTTTTAGATTTAACAGATATTTATATTAAAAGATAGTCCTATGATTGGTATATATAGAATTAAAAATTTGGTTAATGGTGATTGTTATTATGGTTCGTCCAAACAAATTGAAAAAAGATTGGGTAGACATAGAAGAGAATTGAAAAATAATAATCATATAAATTGTATATTACAAAGAGCATGGGATAAATACGGAGAAGATAATTTTTTATTTGAGATTGTTAAAGAATGTGATATCAGTGTCCTTCTTGAGACCGAACAAAAGTATTTGGATTTACAACCTAAATATAACATAGGGATTAAATCAAGTGGTGGTGATAATTTGACAAAAAATCCTAACAAGAATAATATTGTTAAAAAAATGACTGAATCGGTTAAAAAAAGATATGATTTAATGACTGATGAAGAAAAAAAAGAAAAACATTCACAACCTATGGAAACAAACCCAAATTGGAAAGGCGGAACAAGTTTCAAATATTGCGAATGTGGAGTTAAAATATCGGCAATTAACAATACCTGTATAAATTGTAGAGATAAATCAGGGATGAATAATCCTTTTTTTGGTAAACAACATTCGGAAGAAACCAAAAAAAAATTAAGTGAAAGTAGAAAAGGAAAAAAACCAACAAATATGAAACAAGTTATAATTGATAATATTATCTATGAAAGTTTGTCGGAAGCGTCAAGACAAACAGGTATTCCGTCACCAACCATTTTATGGAGAATAAATTCCAAAAATGAAAAATACAAAAACTACAAATCACACTCATCAATCAAAGCACCCTTATCAAATTAATCATGGAATTTCCTTTTATTACAGAACACAAAACTTTTGGTGATGATAGGGGTAATTTTTGCCCATCACCACTCCACATGAAACACGACCAACGTTTAGATAAACACTGGGTCCAAGTTAATACAAGTATTAGTCCTTTAATTTATACCATTAGAGGACTTCATTTTCAGTTAGAACCTTTTGAACAGGCAAAATACTTAAAAGTTGTTTCAGGTAAAATTTTCCAATTTGTAATGTGTATAGATAAAACACATTTTGATTTTGGAAAAACTTATATATTTGAGGTTGATAAAGACCATGCTGTTATGGTACCAAGAGGTTACGCAAATGGTTTAATAACAATGGAACCTAATACAGTCATCCAATATTTTGTTGATTCACCTTATTCACCACAACATGAAAAATCTATGTTGTACAGTAGTGTTGAGGAATTTGATAAGTTTGTTAAAAATTACACGGAAAACCCGCATTTATCGGAAAAAGACCGTGATGGATTTTTATGGGAAGACTATAAAAAAACTTTATGACCAGTTTTGAAATAAATCTTCAAGAACATGAATTGAAATTTTTCTTAATTTACTATTAACCTCTGATACATCAAAATCTTTATCACCTAAAGATTTAATTGCTGCATTTACCATTATCCCCTGAACTTGTGGGTTTAACTCAATTAGACCCTCAAGAGCGGCTTCTGAGTATTCATCTAAGTCTTTCCATTTTGCTTGGTCAGTAATCCATTCTAAAGGTGCGTACAGAAATGGAGCGGCTTGGTACATGTTGACAATACCTGTTTTTCTTAAAAATTCCAAATATTGTTTTATTGTGTCCCAATCTTTTGGTTCTATGTTACTATAAGCATCGTCCCTTCTAAACATTGTTTCCAATTCACGTGACTCTTGAATTAATTTTGATTTTTTAGTTAAAGTCATTTCATGTAGAGCGTCTTCCTTTACGGTGGTTACAATTTCAGGATACGTCATACCAATATGCTCATCATTTTTACCAGGGTAATCAGTATTATTTAAGATTACACGTAGAGCATTTAAAATACCCGCTCTTTTATCGTTAGTGTCAATAATGTACCAAGGCGAAGCTGTTTTTGTTGCCAATATCGCTTTTTTCTTGTATTCAGTATAATCATCCCATTTTTCTAATGACTTGGCATCGTTTGGTGAAAATTTCCAATACTTCAATGGTGATGACTTTCTAAGATTAAATCTTTTTTCTTGTGTTTCAGGTGTTATTGAAAACCAAAATTTAAATAATGGTATTCCCGCACTAACTAAACTTCTTTCAAATGGATAAACATTTTCCATAAAGTCTTTATATTCATCTTCAGATGAATAACCCATAACAGGTTCAACAATACCTCTATTATACCAACTTCTATCAAAGAAAATTAATTTATTTGGTTCCATTTGACTTTCATATCTATTAAACCAATTTTTTCTTTCTTCAGGTGTTGGTACACCTAAAGCAACTACTTTAAAATATTTTGGGTCTAAGTATTGTGTTAAAGTTCTAATCATTGTACCTTTTCCTGCCGAATCACGACCTTCAAAAACAACAAGAAATGGTTTTCCTGAGTTTTTAACCATTTCTTGTAATTTTAATAATTCAACTTGCATTGGCATCAATTCTTTTATATATTGTTTTTTACCAATTTTAGATTTAATTGGTTCTTCCGAACCATACATAAATTCATCTTCGTCAAAATCATCATTTGGTTCTGATTCAATATCTTTTCTATCCTCTAAAGATTTAAGATATTTGTCAATATATTTTTTTACATTTTCAGTCTTATCACCTGACTTTAATAATTTTCGGTCAATATTCCTTAAAAATTCATCGGTAATATCATCATCATTTAACTTAGTAATTTCATCTTCAAAATCGTCAGGATTTAAACCATCATCAACTAATACATTGACAAATTTTTCTATAGATTCACCTAATACATTTTCAGATTCAAAATCCCAAGCATCAGTTTCAGGTATTAAATCTAAAGTAGAATCATTATCCCATTTAACGCTGTATTGTATACCCAAACCGAATGGAACTCGTACTATTTTTGTGACAGTACCTGTGGTACCAATAGGAACATTTGATGTTTCACCTTCCATGTAGTAACAAACTACTCTATCACCTTCTTTTAATTGCGGATTTAACGACATATTTATTAAATATAAGATACTTACATATAAATATGGAGATTATTATAACTGAAGAGCAACGCAGAGTAATTTTGAAAGAAAATTTCAAATCTGATGTTATTAAAAAAGTTGAATTGTTTAAACAATATACGGTTGATGTTATAAACGACCTTAAAAACTCCATGAATTTTAATTTTAGATTTGGTGTTACCTATGGCGCGGGAATCGGTGTTGTATTGAATCACGTCATTGAACATTTACATGAAAACTATTCAGGGTTAAGTGATACTGATGTTAAAATGTTGGCATTAACAGCGATTATGGTTGTATTCTTTGAATCAAAGGACATCCTCAAAATGGAAAAAGAGGTTGAAGAAAAAGGGTTACAGAATGAATTAATTGATGCGGTTTCATTTACAGAAACTTTAAAAACAAAATTTTCAAAAATATTGAAAGCAGTTGGTTCAAGTTTTTGGAGAGGTACTGATATTATTGGTTATGCCTTTTTATTACCAATATTAGGTGAATTTACAAAATTCTTACAATCTTATAATGTTTCAGATATTGATTTTGATACAATTGCTAAAAGTTTATCTGAAGCAACTGGTATAATTGTTGGTGGACACGTATTGAAAAGAATGTTCAATACTTTATCTGAAAAATACAAAAATTAATCAAGTAATTCAAAATAGATATTACCATTTGCGTAATATGTTCTTCTGGCAAGTTTTTTCTCAACTAGTTTACCCATTTCAGTTAACGCCTGACTATCCTCAAGTTTAATTGCCTTTGTCTTGTACTTAACAGATTTTGTTGTCGTTGTTGGTTTAATTCTCATTGGTTTAAAGTATTCGTCCAATGCAAAGATAAGTTCATCTTTTGACTTATCAAAATTCAAACCTTCTTTTTTACATAAATTCTTAAGTTCAATTAGTGATAATTTTTCAAGTTCACTTTTTACCATACTTCAATTCGTATTGTTTTATAAGTTCCTTTTTTAATTTTAATTGGTCTTTTTCACTCATGTCACGATTGCTAATATTTCTTCTTAACCAACCATCAATTACTTCATCAATACCAATTTTTCTTAATTTCATTACTCTTCTGAATCCTTGTAAAACTGCTGGTATTTCGTGGGATTGTAAATAATATTTGTAATTCTTAGGTTGTTTACCATCAATATAAACTTCAGAGTCAGGTCTTAAACCCAAATATTGTTTGTGATGTTCATATTCATGTGCAATAATATCATTTAAATCCGCAACCAAATCATACATCAATTCAGGATAGTAATCCTTATTTAAAAATACAACCACTTGCATACTTTCAGTCTCATCATCGTAATCACCATCAACAAAATATTTTTGATTACCTTCTTTCCAATTAAAGTTCCAATCAAAAAATACGTTAATGTCATAAGGATAGTATTCCTCATCGCTAATGTCTGATGGTAGGTCCCAACTACCTTCATCACCGTTTTTAATAATTCTAACAATATCCTTTACTATCATTCTAGTATCGGAATCTATACTTTCTATTAATCTTTCCATTCTATTTCATTTAAATTATAAGAAATTTCTCTCATATTACAATAACCAAAATAATCTTTAATTTTTTCATTAATTGGTGATAAAAAATGGCTATATTGTAAATTCTTTGGTGTACCTATCGGTAAAAAAAGGTTAAAGAATTCTTTTAGTTTTTCATCATTAAATTTCATATTGAATATGACCACTTTAAATTGTAAAACTGGTACCCAATCACCTGTTGATATCATTGCTTTATAATGTAATGGTACTAACTTAACATCCATAGTTCCCAAAGGAGCTCTCATTGTTTCATCATCAAGATATCTTGTGAATGGAACATAGATGGGTAAATTTAATTCTTCTTCTGATATAAATTTTAAGCAAGGTTTTGTTTCCCTTAGTATTTGGGGCATTACACTATCTAAATCTTCTCTTTCCTTAAAACGTATCCTCATTAATAATAAATACCTTGATTAATGATAATATATTTCTATTTTTATTGTATGGAATTATTGAACACTCACCCAATTAAGAAATCTGATTTGGGTTTTCATGGGAATTTATTTGGTGGTAAAATTTTAGCTTGGGTTGATTCAGCAGCATCAGGACTTGCAATGCAACTTTGTGACTCACCTCGATTGGTCACGGTGTCATTAGATGAGTGTCGGTTTATAAAACCCGGTAAAGAAGGTCAGTTATTAAAAATTTATGGTAAACCACTTAAGGTTGGTAATACATCTATAAAATTATACATAGAGGCTCGTTCTCATAGTGTTTACACAGGTTCTCAAACTGTAATTCTTCATACCGAAACAACTTTTGTCAGAATCGATGAGGAAGGAAATCCAATTCCAATTAGTGACAGAGCAAAAAATAGAATTAATCAGATAATTCAAGGTATAGAAATTACAGATAAAACAATTTAATAGTTTTACAATAATTATTAGTATGAAAAAACTAATACTAATATTATTATTACCCCTTTTTGCATTTACACCTGTAAGAGAAAAAGTTTATTTTAAAAATAACATCTATCAAGGATATTACTCTGAAAAATTAGAACAACCTTTAGAGGTTCAGTATACTGTAATGTGTCCAAATGGAACTGCAAAAAGAACTGGAATGGATTTTTTTACCAACGATTCAATTCACACATCAGATAATAATGACTATACAAATAATGTTTATGACAAAGGACATTGTGCACCCGCAGCTGACTTTAACTGTACTCGTGAGATGTTGTTATCAACATTTAGTTATTTAAATTGTGTATTACAACATCAGGATTTAAATAGAGGGGCTTGGAGGTTACTTGAAGCATATGAAAGACAATTGTCGTCAACAGGAAACGTAAAAGTATCAATATTGATGGTTTTTAGTCCGTCGTCAATCAAGTTAACTTCAGGCGCCACGGTTCCTGATGGATTCTACAAATATATTACTGTTAATGGTAAAACAACCATTTATTACTTTAAAAATGAAAAACCATTGTCAACCGACTATACAAAATATGTGGTTGTAAAAGGTCCAAAACTAACAATAAAGTAAATTTTCAATTTACGGCACCATATTTGAAAATTGGTTGTACCTTTGACTTTATAAGAAAAAAGGTTTAAACTATGAATATGGAAAACATTAAAGAAAAACTCAAGCAAGTCGTAAAACAAGTATCATTGTACACAATCATCCTAATTAGTTTGGGTGCTGGAATTTCAATTGGTTATTACTACGACTTCATTAAAAACAGCTTTAAACGAAACCAACCCGTTTCTGTAAAAAGAAATGAAGTAAAACTCGCCATTGATGAAAGTAACCATCTTTTAGTAATTCACAAAAAAGATGGTACTTACACCGTTTATCAAGACTCAGTTGGTTACATGATTTTTAACTTGTACGCAAAGAACATTTGGGGACAAGCGGCTAACCCTAAAACCACTACTACTAATGGTCAATAAAGGTGTTAAATTTCTCTACTTTTTGTTTAGTGTTGCAATTTTAGTTGCAACACTAAACTTATTCAACTTGTTCAAGGAAAAACCTGAGTATAAACTTGAAGATATGGGTGGAAAACCAAATTCACCGTATTGTCTTCAAATGTACACATCAATTGAAAAATATTCCAAAACTTACAGGGTTCCAAAATACATAGCATATAACGTGGCGTATCTTGAAACAAGGTATCAAGGTCCTTTTGATTGGGATTATCACGGTAAATTAACTTCTTATGCGGGAGCTCAAGGTCCAATGCAAATTATTACAAAATGGGCTCATCAATACGCAGAAAGACGTATTACCGAAAAAGAACTAAGAACCAACATTGACCTTAATGTAATGATTAGTATGAAAATGCTAAGAACCCGATATAATAGTACGGGTAACTGGGCAACCGCTTGTGGTGGATATAATACAGGTTCCGCAATTGTAAATGAATACGCAAGATATTGTGTTTCAAACAAAAACTACAAAGCTAAATGGGTTTCTTACTGATGAAACGTTTATTAATATTACTTGAGCTTATTATGTTAACACCATTAGTTATTTATTATTTAATCAAATACAAAATCAAAGGTTGGTAATATCAAAATTTATTACTACCTTTGTTTTGTTATGAAAATTACGTTTATCTCTGATACCCACACCAAACACAAACAAGTGACATCAAGTCTTCCTGGTGGTGATTTGTTGATTCATGCTGGTGACCTAAGTTCAATGGGTTATAAACATGAAATCCAACAATTCTGTAAATGGTTCAATAGTATTGAAGGTTACAATCACAAGGCATTCATCGCAGGTAATCATGATTGGGGATTTCAAAACAACAATGAGAAAATCATGGAAATTGTTAACTCTTATAAAGACATTGATTACTTACAGGATGACATGTTGATGATTGGCGAGGACTATGATAAGATGATTAAAATTTGGGGGTCTCCTTGGCAACCTGAATTCTACAATTGGGCATTCAATCTTCCACGGCAGGGTGAGGAATTGAAAGAAAAGTGGAATATGATTCCGACTGACATTGACATCTTGATTACTCACGGTCCTTCTTGGGGTAACTTGGATACTGTAAAATTTAACCCAACTTTCAATTTAGGTTGTGAGTTGTTGGCGGAAAGAATCAAAGTGGTAAAACCAAAGATTCACGTTTGTGGTCACATCCACACAGGATATGGTTACAAATTTGATGGAGATACTCACTACTTCAATGCCGCAGTTTTGGATGAACAATATAACTTCACTCAAAAACCTTTGACCGTTGATTGGAACCCTGAAACTAATGAAATTGAATTTTTAGATTAATATGGAAAAAGGATATAATCAATGGTATTGGAAACTTTATAGATGGTTCAGATGGGACGCTAAACACTTTCATCGTGATGTTGCTCAAGGATTTAGAAATTTGTGGAAATGGCTCCCAATCATTTGGAAAGACCGTGATTGGGATAACCATTACATTTTTGAAGTTTTAAAATTTAAAATCAAAAATACCGCCAAGTATACCGAAAAAAAACAAAGATTTGTTGGTTGGGAAAAAGAAGTAAAGTATATGAGAATATGTGAAACTTTAATTGATAGAATTCAAAATGAGTATTATCAGATGGAATACCAAGACTATCGTGATTTGGAAATGAATACAGTTCCCACAGAAGATGGTTTGTATAAGGTTGTCTTTGATGTCAAACGTGATGATACTGAACAATTTGTCAAAAAATACACCCACGCTTTAAGAAGGGCGAAAAAAGACCCAAGATTTAAGAGTTATTTTGAGGGTGATAGAAATGGTGGTCTTGCAGTTAGTATTGTCAGACATGAAAAAGCAAGAAAACTCTTATTCAAAATTTTGGAACAAAGAATTGAGCATTGGTGGGATTAATTAATATTAAAATACATATAAAGATGAATAGAATTTATTTAGACGACGTAAGAACACCGGTTGAGGGTAATTGGATTGTTGTAAGAAACTACCAAGAGTTTGTTGATAAGGTTAATGAACTTGGATTGGATAACATTGAACTTGTTTCTTTGGACCATGATTTGGGTGATACCGCAATGGCAGAATACTTCAACAATGTATCAAAAAACTATAAATTGGATTATAACAACATCAATGAAAAAACTGGTTATGACGCAGCGAAATTCTTGGTTGATGTTTTTTATGATAACAATGTTGACAGATTTCAAATGAGCAGAAAGGACAAAAAAGAAAGTGAAATTAAATTTCCTGTTGTTTATGTTCACTCAGCAAATCCAATTGGAGCATCAAACATCATGGGTTACATCAATAACTTTTACATGAATGAAGGTCAACCTCAAACATGTGTTAGAGTTCAAATCCAACATACAACTGATTTTTAACCATTATGATTACACTTGATGATTTAAAAGATTTTTCCATTTGGAAACAGTGGATACATGGTGAAGTTGAATTAGGTGAACCTAAATTTCAAACAAAACCAGGATTTGTTGAAAAACGAATAAAACAAATGATTCATATTGGTGCTGATGATGAATGTGAACAATTTAGTGAAGGAATGAGTGATGATGATATTGCAAATTGGAAACGTGGTTTTATTCACGGGGCCAATTGGATGTTAAAATCCAAAGAAACCCTTTAATACATTAAAAACCACCTTCGGGTGGTTTTTTTATCCTGATTATATTTATTATTATGAACAAAAAAGAAATTCTTAAGGAAGAGTCCAACAAAATGAGAAAATTAATGGGTTTAAAACCTATTAATGAAGATATGTTGGACGATATTATCAATAAAATTAAAGATTCTGAAATTGTTAAAAAAATTGAAGATTTTTTTGATGGTGATGATGATGAAGATAGTGATGACTCTAAAAATTCCGATGATAAAAGCGTTGGTGATAAAATCAAAGATTTCTTCAAGTCTGTTGAAAAAGACCCATCAAAAACTGATGATATGATTTCACCTTTATGTGGTACAGAATATGAGTGGGAGGTTACAAGTGAATTTGGTGATAGAACAAGAGATGGTAAGAGTGAAAAACATTCAGCAAATGATTTAAAGGCAAAACAAGGTACAACTTTGGTTTCACCATTTAACGGTGAAATTATTGATTCTACTGACAACGCTTCTGATTGTGGTGGAATGATTAAGATTAAATTTGATAATGGATATGAGGCAAAGTTTTGTCACTTATCATCAAGAAGTGTTGAAAAAGGTGAATTTGTATTAAAAGGACAAGAGATTGGAAAATCAGGTGGTGACAAATCTGATTCAGCAAGCAAAAGAGGTAATTCAGAAGACGCTCACTTACACTTTGAATTGAAAAAAGATGGTTCATTTGTTGACCCATCAAAACATATTAACAAAAACTACTGTACAAAAGCATCATAATGATTAAAAAGATATTATCTTGGTTTAAGTTTAATAGATACATTAAGGTTGTTCATAAAGACCCAACAAGTTTTGAAATGGACCAATTGATGAAAAAAAATGAAAAACCAACCAAAATCGTAACTAAATTGAAATATACAAAAAATTAATTTGACATTTTAAACAACTTATACTATATATAAAGTATGAAATAGATTACAAACAGACTCTACGTAGTTACAAGAAAAGATTTGATGCCAGGTGCTCAAATCGCACAATCAGGACATGCAATTGCTCAATATCTGTTGGAGCATCCTGAAAAATCAAAAGAGTGGAACAATAACTATCTTATTTGTTTATCCACCGAAAACGAACAATCATTAAACAAAGTATTAGAAAAGTTAGAATCGTTTGGAATTCCTATTTCCACATTCTACGAACCTGATTTGAATAATCAGTTAACATCCATTGCGTTTCAACACAATGAAAAAAGTCATGGACATACAAAATCATTACCATTAGCACTTAAACAATAAACTTATGAAATAGATAACAGAAAAAAAAGAAGAAATTGTGTTTCATTTTAACAAGAAACACATTCAGAACTCAACAATCCCAATGTGGGTTGTGAAGTGTCGTGGTGATACACATTACGTTGACCACGTTGATGTATTACCAGGAATTGGTTTTTCAACAAAAGAAACTCCCGACAATCCCCACACTAAAGGGAGTATAAAATTCAAAGGACAATTGTCCATTAGTGAGGAAAACAATAAAATAACAGCAAAAATTTACTAAAATGAAAAACACAAAACACAACCCAACAATGATGATTAAATCGGCTTTCTCAAATAAAATCCATAAACTTTTAGGTGTATGTACCCATCACAAACCATATTCAAGAGAATACTGGGCATGTCTAAGTGAAAGAAAAAAATTAACTGATGAAGATAAAGTTAAACTTTTTGATGAGGTTATGAAGATTTATAAGGAAACCTCAGATGAAATAAAAAACTACCGTAACGACAGAAACCTAAAGAAGTGGGTTAATAGAAGACGAGAAAACAGAGGGTATGTCCCAAAGAAAAAAACAACCAAAGAAGAATATCTGAATATGGTTGAAAATATGAAAGAAGTTTAATAACTTTGTATTGTGATTGAAAAGTGACAGTGACGATTAGACCATGTGAGGCACACATAAAACGTATCAGTTGAAAGTTGAGGTGTTAGACCACCATTAATCACATATAAGGTCGGGTGGCTGAGTACTTAGGTGAGGGTCCGCAAGACCCCTTAGGATAGTGGAAATCTATCTCCGACCTCTAATTGGCTCTGTGGTGTAGCGGTAACATTGCAGTCTCTAAAACTGATAGTCACGGGTTCGAACCCCGTCAGGGCCACAAAAAATAAAAAAAAAATAAAAAATATTTGACATATCAATAAACTTTTGTATCTTTGTACTATATTTAATAACAAACACAATGAAACTCGTAAATAAACAAATCGTGAAACATGTCATTCAATTCTGTCAGAATTGGTATATTCGCTTATTTGCAAGTTCGGGTGTTTTAAGTTAACACGTAGTAGCCTAAAAAGGATACCCGAACTCACAAGGTTCGGGTTTTTTGTTTTTAAGTTCTTTGACATGTTGGTAATCAAAAATGGGACGGTAGCAAAGATGGTCAATGCACTGGACTGAAAATCCAGCCATGGTGGTTCGAGTCCACCCCGTCCCACAATACATTGGTGATTAGCTCAGTTGGTTAGAGCACTACGCTGATACCGTAGGGGTCACAGGTTCAAGTCCTGTATCACCAACCATAAATTACCCTTTCGTCTAATGGCAGGACAAGTGGTTTTGGTCCACTGAATGGAGGTTCGAGTCCTTCAGGGGTAACAATATGACTTCGTAGCTCAATTGGTTTAGAGCACCTCACTTTTAATGAGGGGGTTTCGGGTTCGAGTCCCGACGGGGTCACAACATCTTTCCTTAGCTCAGTTGGAAGAGCATCTGCCTTACATGCAGAGGGTCGTTGGTTCAAATCCAACAGGAAAGACAAAATGCCAGTATCGCATAGCGGCAATTGCACTTGACTGTAAATCAAGCCTCATTTGAGTTCGTAGGTTCGAGTCCTACTGCTGGCACAAAACTTATAATCCTCCAAAACTCGCTTTTTTTACTAGTTTTGGAGACTTATAGAATATAAGTCCATATGCCTGAATGGTAAAAGGGACAGTCTGCAAAACTGTTATTCGTTGGTTCGATTCCAACTATGGACTCTGTGACTGTAGCTCAGTTGGTTTAGAGCGTTGGTTTGTGGTACCAAAGGTCGTGGGTTCAAGCCCCATCAGTCACCCCAAATGGTTCCTTAGCTCAATGGATTAGAGCGTTTCGCTACGGACGAAAAGGTTGGGGGTTCGAGTCCCTCAGGAATCACAACACACAGGTCAGTAGTGAAATGGTATCATGACAGTCTCCAAAACTGTTGTTGGGGGTTCGAATCCCTCCTGGCCTGCAAAATACCAAAGTGGCGTAAAGGTAGCCGCGTTAGTCTTAGAAACTAATGTCCTCGGGACATGTGGGTTCGATTCCCACCTTTGGTACATATTCCTCGGTAGCTCAGCGGTAGAGCACTCGGCTGTTAACCGAGCGGTCCCTGGTTCGAATCCAGGTCGGGGAGCAACTTTTTTTGGTAAAGTCAAATATCTGTTGTATATTTGTATCATGACAACAGGATATATTTCTTCAACCGAATTTATCAAAGGTGCTAAAGAATCCGCATTGGCTAAAAGTGAGTCAGGTGATTGTGTTGTAAGAGCAATCGCATCTGCAGCTGAAATGGACTATGATTCGGCTCATCAGTTTGTTAAACAAAAATTTAAAAGACAAAATCGTAAAGGAACTTTTGGTTTTGGTGTTACTATGAACCTAATGTCTAAAAATGGTGAAAAAATTAACGGTAAATCTGTTGAAATTATCTCTGAAGAATATAGTACCATGTTGTACTACGTTGTAGTGAAAGGGGTTAAAACCCTTAGAAGTACTACAACGGGTTCTTTTATCAAAAAATATCCAAAAGGTACTTACGTGGTGGTTGTTAGAGGACATGCATTTACCATCAAAGATGGTGTGGTTATTGGTAACATTGAAGATGGTAAAAAAATGAAAAAATACATTAATGGTGTTTGGAAAATTGGGTAATATGTTTTAACTTTGTATTATAATAATGGTGTAGGTAGCTCAGTAGGTAGAGCAACGGTTTGAAACCCCGTGTGCCGAGTGGTTCGATTCCCTCTCACACCACAAAATAATTAGATGGGCGTAATGAGGGATGGTACCCGAGTCCCCAAGATTGGCGGTCACCTGTAATTGGTGGTCGTTGCGTCGTAAGGTTGTCTAATCCGTCCTGAACGGTATCCGGTTCGAGACCGGCTCTAATTATGAAAAACTAACCCAGTTTCACAATGAAGGCTGATACCTTCGGAGTGGGGGTGACGGTCAGGAGAGACTGACAACCATAGTCAGGTGGCGGAATAGTAGACGCAACGAAAGTAAAGTAAGATGGCCCAAACCTTTAAGGTGCGAATAAGCTACTTTGTGCAGGTTCAAATCCTGTCCTGACTACAGAGAGTTTTATCAACGGTTCTCACTAAAAAACCAAAGAAATAGTCAGGTGGCGGAATGGTTAGACGCGACCACGTGAGTGGTCAAACCGGTGTTACAGGTTCGAATCCTGTCCTGACTACCAAGTAGAGAGAACCGTGAGTTTGCGGATGGAAACAACCATAAAACGAGCATACGTCATACTCTACTTAAAATAGTCAGGTTTGGTACAAGGTCGGTTGGATTCCGATGGAAGGTTGTGGCAACGGGTAGCTCCCTGTAGAGAGGTTCGATTCCTCTCCTGACTACCGAAGATATCTGTCTAAAAGGACAGGGTTAGCAATTTGGAAAAGTACGGAGCGGATAATATCCCTTCTGAGCGAAATCCTTAGGTTGTAGAGGCTGTGGAGCGACACCATATATCTTTGCAAATTTAGTCAGGTGGCGCAATGGTGAGCGCAGGATGCTTATATCATCAAGGTTATGGGTTCGAATCCCGTCCTGACTACTAATAACAGGAAATATGAAATATACACTAAATTGTTACGGATGGCAAATGGAAGCAATCGGAAAATCATTAACCGATGAGCAAGTTTCAAAAATTAAAGAGTTTATGAGCGAAAATGGGTATGAAAATTTGTGGGAAGCCCGTTTTGAATTGGACCAACTTTTAGACATTGACATTTGGGATGGTGAACTGTTTCATTTATCAAAAGCGTTTGATAACGGAGGAATGAATTTTGTTATTGAGGATGAAGAAGGGAAAGAGGTGTTAAAATTTGATATTCAAGATATGTTGGCTTTGGATGAGGTGATTGATGATTATTACACACATAATCGTCTTGAAGAGTATAACGCATTTCCAAATGAAAATGGTAACAATAACGTTCTGTTGATGGTTGATGAGAATAAAGGTGGGTTGTATTACATGAACTTTGAGTCAGATGATGTTCCAACAGTAGAAGATTTTACATTTATGACAGGTAGTATTGTAACACCTGAAGGCGATTATGATTATATTGATAAAATTTTCTTTAAAACTGTTGAGTTAGAAATTGAGGATTATTTGGATAATTCGGGGAAAGCATCAACCGTTGAATTGTTTACATCTGATGGAGGGGTAATAAACTAATTATAGTTTTGGCGAGGTAGCTCAATTGGTTAGAGCGTCTGTTTCATACGCAGAAGGTTAACGGTTCGATTCCGTTCCTCGCTACAAAGTTGATTATTCAAAACAAGTTATTTATATTTTAACAGATGGAAAAATTATCAAGAGTAGGGAACCAAATCGTCGGTTCTGAGATTATCAAAATCTCACAACAAATCAAAGAAATTGCAAAAACAAAACCTGTATCAAACTTAACCATTGGTGACTTTAGTTCCAAATTATGGCCAATACCAACAAAATTAAGTGATTACATTCAAGAAGCTTATGAACATGGTTTAACAAATTATCCAAATTCACAAGGTGAAATTGAGTTAAGGGAATCTGTTTCAAAACATATTAAACATCAATTCAATGTTGATTATTCACCTGAAGAAATCTTAATTGGTGGTGGTGTTAGACCTTTGATTTATACAGTTTATAAATCAATGGTAAATCCGGGTGAGGGTGTTATTTATCCAACACCATCTTGGAATAACAACCATTATTGTTTTTTACATAACGCTGAAAAACAAGAAATTGAATGTTCACCTGAAAATTCATTTTTTCCAACCGTTGAAGATGTTAAAAATAAATTGAGGGACAATACATCTTTAATTTGTATTTGTTCACCACAAAATCCAACAGGTCGTGTAATTAATTCAGAAGTTTTGAAAGGTATTTGTCAGGTAATTGTTGATGAAAACAATATCAGAAAAAATCAAGCATATACAAGACCATTGTATTTGTTCTTTGACCAAATTTATTCTGACATTACCAAAGATGGTTTATTTGTACACCCATTAACACTGTGTCCTGAAATTAAAGATTATTTGATTTGTGCTGACGGTATTTCAAAATCATTAAACGCAACTGGTGTTCGTGTTGGTTGGTTGTTTGGACCAAAAGATGTGATTGGGAAAATGACTGAGGTCTTGTCTCATATCGGAGCTTGGGCACCAAAACCTGAACAAACAGCATTGGCCAGATACATCAAAGAAAATCATGATGATTATTTGTCACACATTGATTATGTTACAAAAGAGTATGAATATTTATCAACCCAAATATGTGAAAAGTTTCAAGAGTTGAAGACAAAGGGTTTAGATGTTGATTATCAAAAACCTGATGGTGGAATTTATATTTCAGTTTATTTGGGTTATGTCCATTCATTTTCATCTACAGAAGAATATATTTCGTTCTTAATTAATACTTGTGGATTGGGAATTGTTCCTTTTGAATATTTTGGTTCCAAAGAAAATAAAGGATGGTTTAGAATCTCAATTGGTAACATTTCATCATTAAATTTGGATTTTATTCTTGATACAATTGAAAAATCCGTATTAAAATCAAATAGTTTTATAAATTCTATGGTATTTTGATTGATTTTTTCAAAATATTACTATATTTAATAAGAAATCAAATAATAATACATTCGATGAAAACCATATTCATATTCGGCACACCAGCAACAGAGGGTGATACTTCCAAAGTGGAGATGGGATAATATTGTAAAAAATCTTACAAAAACCCATCTCAAAAGGATGGGTTTTTTTTTGGTTATGTTTGTCAATATCAAAAAAATGTATTAACTTTGTATTGTTGTTGAAGATGACAACAGAACAAAAAAGTTCTTTGACATGTTGGTAATAAAAAAATTGCTCGGTTCGTCTATCGGTTAGGACCTCAGGTTTTCATCCTGGTAAGAGGGGTTCGACTCCCCTACCGAGTACAAAAGTTATATCCTCAGGTACCCGTACAGTGGTGAGTAGGGTTAAATTAGATACAAGTTCTCGGAACTGGAAGTAGAATGCCTGTACGATGTAACTTAAATGCCTCCGTAGCTCAGTTGGCCAGAGCTACTGATTTGTAATCAGTGGGTCGGCGGTTCGAATCCGTCCGGAGGCTCCAAATAAATAGTCAGGTGGCGAAATGCTTATAAGCAGACATATAGTCCCCTTATAACTTGGAAGACGCTTAGTCCTATGATGGTGTATGGTTGAAAGAGCTTACCTAGGACGAATGCCGTAACTGCAGTAATCCGGCGCTACAGGTTCGAGCCCTGTCCTGACTACAAACATTCAAGAGTAATTAACTTGAATAGGCTAATTAGTGGAGTGGTACCACAGAGGTGATTCTCAGACGCAGGTTCGATTCCTGTATTATCCACAAACCTCAGGATTAATTACCCTGAGACTGGAAGGTTCGAAACTTCCGATTGGTTATGGTGTATGGGGCACGGCAGAACGTAATTGGGATGCAGGATTAAGGTTCAAATCCTTATTAATCAGCAAATGGAGGTATGGGGTGAACCCCTGACACAAAGTACAAGTGATGGTACGTACGACCTATAGGTTACCAACCTCTAAACTAATTACAACTTTTTTAAATAGCGGGGTAGAGCAGAGGTAGCTTGCAAGGCTCATAACCTTGAGGTCACAGGTTCGAATCCTGTCCCCGCTACCAAATTGTGATACAGGTGTAACGTCGGTCTCATGAACCGAATTGGGTCGCCCCCCGTCAGAGGTTCGAGTCCTCTAATCACAACCAAATATATGGCGAGTTGGTGTAATGGTAACATATTGGGCTCATAACCCAAAGTTCTAGGTTCGAGTCCTAGGTTCGCAACCAAGTACCACGATGATTACCGTAAGAACATCACAGTGGTAGATAGAGTTAACGTGAATAACCCAAGGCATAAGCGTTAACAACCCCCCATAAGAATATTTGGCCAATAGAAACTGTGGGGGTTTTTAAAATCTTGTGTCTTGGTACGCTCTGACGAAAGTTAACGACAAGGTCTCGGTGGACAGAACTAGTCTGATTCCACCCAAAAATGCGAGTGTCGTATAAAGGCTATTACTCCAGCCTTCCAAGCTGGAGATGGGAGTTCGATTCTCCCCACTCGCTCAAAAAGAACCTTTCCTTACGGAAGTCCGATTAGCGCGGATGAAAGGAACCTTGACTTTGTGGGAGTAATTACCCAACCGAAGTTTGAATGACTCAAGGTACTCTGTAATGGACCCTGCTCTATGGTGCACACATAACAGGTGATGGGGAACAAACCATCGGTAAAATCTAAACCTACGGTGAGCGTAGAAGGAAAGTTTCTTTTTGTTGCGGGAGTAGCTCAGTTGGTAGAGCACAACCTTGCCAAGGTTGGGGTCGCCGGTTCGAATCCGGTCTCCCGCTCAAATGTGAATCTTAAAAAGGGCCCTTCCGTGTTTATTACGGCTTGTTGGGCCCGGATTTACTAACTACGGTCCTGTAGTTAATCGGCTATAATATTGCCCTGTCACGGCAAAGTGCCGGGTTCGATTCCCGGTGGGACCGCAAAAATAAGGGCTGTTAGCTCAGTTGGCTAGAGCACCTGCCTTGCACGCAGGGGGTCGACGGTTCGAATCCGTCACGGTCCACAAAAAAATAGCGTAGTAGAGGAGTCAGGTTTATCTCATCTGCTTTGGGAGCAGAGGCACGCTGGTTCGAATCCAGTCTACGCTACAATTATTTTTTATTATCAACGTGTATTTATAGTTATGGTATTATTAGAAGGTAGAAAAGAAGACATTTATAACAAATACAAAGGACAGATTGATGCCGATAGGAAATTAGATTCATCTTTTGAACCATTATCAATTTATGACATATTGATTGGGGAGCCGTTTTTACAACAAACAAACTACAAATATTTAGAACCTTTAGTACAACAATATTTTTTCAACAACGAAGTTTATCCAAGACAAGGTAAAGAGTTGGAAGAACTTGAACCAAATCACCCTAACACAGCAATTGAGTCTATACGTAGCAAAAGACAATTTGTTCAGAATGTTGTATCAAAAGTTGAATTCTTTGATAAGAATAAAGACAAATACCCTAAAAAAGATTTAAGGGAATATATTGGAGATTGGTTTGAAAGAGATTTTTTGGATTTTACAGATGATTTAATTAAAAAATCTTCAATTAAACAAGAGGAAAAGAAAGCTAGAAAAGAAGTTGAGAAAATCTACGATAGTGATACGGTTTTAATAGTGAAACCAAAAACACATACGGCATCTTGTTATTATGGTGCAGGTACCAAATGGTGTACGACAATGAAGGATAACACATCCTATTTTGATAATTACACAAAAAATGCAAATCTTTATTATATAATTGTTAAAAAGAAAAAAGTATCTGATAGATTTTATAAAATAGCCCTTAGTATCAGACCAGGTCAGAAATTAATTGATGCCGAGTGGTATGATGTTTTGGATAATATGTTAGGTTATAGTGAAAAAGATTTATTCCTAACAATTATCCCACAAAAAGCTATTGATTCAATTTATGAAGATTTAAAACAGTTAAAAGATTCTTGGTTTACTAAAGAATTGGTTCCAACAATTCCAAAAACAGCTTTAATGCAGGCAGGTTCTAGATTTTTTTTAAGTGGTACTAAATCAGTAAATATTGCGTTAAGATTTGAACAATTTGAATTACATGATGATTTGGGTGATGTTGAAGAGGATGGTGAATTTCAAAGATTTACCGCAAAATATAGACTTTCAGAATTCAATCAAACTGAAATGGAATTAGTTGACCCTGATGAGGATTCTCATTTTTATGAAGACGGTTCAGTTTATGGTGTAGTATTGGCAGGTGAAAACACATATCAAATTATTTTAAATTTTGAACAAGATGATGATTATGGTAATGATTATCTTTTAAATTACGGAGAACAATTACAAACTGATGGTAATTTTAATAAAGATAAGTCTTTTTCGGTGACAATGCACAAAATGTTAGATAAAACATTAGATAAAATTACAAGTTATGATTATTTCAAAGCTAAATTAAGGGAATTTAGTGAGAAAAAAGGTATTAATAGAAAATACACATTAGCTGGTTATACCTTTACTAAAGGTGGTAAATTAACAAGAGCGTTGATTAATTATATTGATTCATTACCTGAAGGTGTTGTTGGTAATAAATTAGATTTCTTAAAAAGAACAGGTCAAGTTACTGTTACACCCCAAGGAAGTTTTAGTAAAACAGGAAGACAAATATCACTTCAAGGATATCTATCATCTTTCTTTTCAGCGGCAAACCAAGCCGGAATTATTCAAAAACCTAAGGGTAAAAATGGATACATTAAAGGTCCAAATTTTGACAAATACAAGGAAAAATTCTCTTAAGATTATTTTTTAATTATTTTTTACTTTTTTTTGGTTTTTGCGGTTGAAATTGCACATTTTTTGATATATATTGTTTGACTAAAGCAATGGACCCAAACGAAAAAACCACCGAACAAGATTTCAACACGATTTTGGATAATTTTATATCCGATGATAAATCTGCGCAAGACGAAAATCCTCAGATTGAGTATTCGTTTTGGGAAGACGAGTGGGACAATTGTAATGGTGATATTATCTTATTTATTTAAAGAAATATTCTAAAAAACCAATTGCGCTTAACCCGAGCAACAGTATTACACAAATTATTGTACTCCAAAAAAACATTTTGTAAGAAAACTGAATATTTTCTTGTTTCTTACCTTGCCATTCAAATTCATTGTCCTTCATAATATTGTATCATTTTTTTTGCGTTATTTATTAACCAATTTTCAACATTAGGTATTCTTCTTAAAAATTCTAATTCAGTGTAATAACAGAAAACCTCTTCTTCAATTGGGGTATATTTTATTTTTTGTTTTATAATTCTTAAATGATGTGATTCATGTACTAAAATTGCTGAAATGTTGTTTAAACAACTATGGGTGGCATCTTTTCTTGTTATAACAACTGTTTGACTGTCCTCAACTGTTGAGAAGTTCCCATTCCAAAATGAAACATTCTTACAATACTTTAAAATAACATTATAATTTGTTGTATCATATTTTTTAACTATCTGAAGAGCTGAATCAACTCGTAGTCTCCAATTGTCGCCCACATCATCAATTTTTATTTGTGAATATCCAAATATTGGTATATAAAAAAGAATTAAAACTAACCACTTCATCTTAATGTTAAATATACACTAACAAGACACTAATGTCCACATAGTCATATTTATAGGTAATTACCAAGATGCAAATGAAAAAAATTCTTTTATCATTAACGCTGGTTTGCGCTTCGCTGGTGAGTTACGCGCAAACATGTCCGACACCGTCCACGACGGCTGCTCACGTGACATTAGATTCAACTTACCAAACAGGTACCTATAGGTCTGGAAAAACAAACATAGGATTGTGTTGGTACAACAACACCTCAACAAACATTACGGCAACACAGTTTAGAGTATTCTACGATAAAACTGCGTTTGCTAAGGTTGATACTGTTACTTCGTTGAATACGTCGTTCTCACAGTATCTTCAGTATGTGGACAACCCAACAGGTGGATATGTAACAATTACTTTAACTTACACAGGTAATAATAGTAGTTTTACATTACCGAATGGTAAAATGTTCCAAGTTACTTTGAAACATTCATCAGTACTTGCAACAACATACTTTACCCCTACCGATATGACATTTGGTGGAACCCCAACTTTTCCTCAGTTATCTACAACTCAGGCAGGTGCCGACTATGCGTTGACACTTAAAAACTTTGGTGGTGTTTTCAAACCTCAGGTTATGTCATTTAAGGGTAAGTTTGTAAACGTTACTGGTACACCTTCAAAAAACTTGACAGTATCATTAGAGAAGAAACTTAAAACTTCTTCAACATGGTCATATGTTCAAGATACCTTTACTAATAGTTTAGGTAAATTCTTCTTCACAGATGTTGCAATTGATACAACTGTTTGGGATGTAAGAATTGCAGTTAAAGGTGATACTATGGGTGTTGGAGCAATTGTTTCTACATCAGATGCACAAAGAATCAACCAATATGTATTGGGAACTCAGTCTATGACTGGTTTTGATTACTATTCATCTGACGTAAACGGAGACAATTCAGTTTCAATCTCTGACGTTTATGGTGTTTACGCAAGAGTATCAGGTAGATTTACAACTTGGTCAAATAGTGTTAAAGATGTTAAATTCTTTACAGTTTCTGAATACGACACTATTAACGGTTCGAGTAAAAACTACACAAGTACAATTGCGGGTGTAACAAACTTCACATACCAAATCATCGCAGGTCAACCTGACTCTGTAACTTATTATGTTGTGTGTCCTGGTGATGCTAACGGAACAGGTTACAACAGAGCTCGTTTAACACCAATTCAAATTGTTAATCCAAACAATGCTAACAAACACATCATTGATGTAACTACAGCATATGATAACATTTTGGAAACTATTGAAGTTAACTACCCTAAATTGGGTGTAGATGCTGGTGACGTGGTTAGAATTCCTGTAAAATTAAAAACAGGTGGTATTAACTTAGGTTCATTACAGATTTGTATGAAATACGATTCTACTCTTTTAACTTTTAAAGGTGTAAAAAATGAAATGAAAACTTCTTATTGGATTTCTTTCATCAATACATCAAACAACATGGTTGAATGGGGTGGATATGACCCATCTAATAACCAACACTTGGTTAACGATGGTGATTTGTTTTTTACATTAGAATTTGAATCTAAAAAACCACAGAACGAGTGGGGAAAAAGTCCATTGTATGTTCAAAGAAAATTTGCAGGTAACCCATTGGCAACTGATTTAAACATCACACCAACTGACGGAATCATTCAAGTTTTCAGAATGGGTGGTACAACAAACAATTTCAAAGATATGATTTTATATCCTAACCCATTTGAGGGTGATGTAACAATTGGTTTTAAAATCTACAAAGAAGGTAAAAACATAATTGGTATTTATGATATAAACGGAAAACAACAAATGGAAATTGTTGCAAACGAAACTAAAATTGGAATTTATTCAAACACAGTTGATTTGAGTTTTTTACCTCCAGGAACTTACTTGGCGGTTTTAAGAAACGAAGAAAAAACAACAACAAAAAAAGCAGTTAAAACTAAATAATAAATTTGGGGGTTACTGACCCCCATAAGCCGAAAAAAAAAATAAACAAAAAATAAAATACAAAAAAATGAGTGAAGAACAAGAAACAAATGACAGTACTTGGTCAGGTTTAAAAAAAACAATTATCGGTACAATCGCAACAGCAGTTACGGCTGGTGGAGCATGGTTCACATCAACATTATTCGGTGGTGGTGATGACGAAGAAAAACCAAAAACAGAACAAGCACCTGCGGCAGCACCTGTTATCAACTTAAGTGTTGACAATTCGTCAAAAAACACAGCAGGAGGTGGTGGCGGAACTACAACAGTTATCAAAGAAAAAACTGTTGTTGAAAAACAAGCAGCACCAGCAGAATCTAAACCAGCAAAGAAAAGCGAAACTGAAGATGCGCCTTGGTAATATACTAGTAGGTTTAACTTTATTATTTGCGAGTTGTGTATCAACACAACCACTAAGTGGGCAAATAGGTTCAGTTAAAACCGAAGAATATACCGCAGGATTTGAAAAGAAAAAATCTTTGGATTCATTACCTCCATACACAGATACAATTCAGATTCCAATACAAATTTTGAAAATTGGTATCAGTGAAGAAGTTTATGAGATGTACCCTGAGTTAAAAGACGCAAGAGTTGGTATGGGTGTTACAAATATTGTTTTAGAATATTTGGAACAAACAGGAAGATTTGTTTTCACTGAAGACAAATTGGAAATAAAAGAAAGAATGGTTAACCAATTCAAAGCATCAAACAAAGGTTTTACTGAAAACAAAGTTGACGGTAAAGGTAAAATTAAGTTAGCAAAATACTTTGTCTACATTGAAGTTTATGACTTCTCTGTTGGTGAAGATGAGGTGGTTGAAACATCAGGTGTGACAATCAAACAAAATACACAACTTGGTTTACAAGTTAGATTTGTTGATGCAGAATCTGGTGAAGTTATCACAGGTAGTGGACAAGGAAAAGCGGTTACAACTAAAACATCATCAACTCTTGGTGATATTGATGGACCAAAATTCAATAAATCTACAGTTGGTGTATCAACCAAAAAAGCATTAGAAACATCTACCGTAAGAGTGGTGGAAAAGTTGATAAAAAAAGGAGTATTTAAAAATTAAAATGGCTATTAAAGACAAAATCAAAAATTCATTGGGTTTAGATAAACCTGATTTCGTAAAAGTAGAAGACAAAAACAGATTCTACTACATGTTGCAACAAATGCAAAATAATAGATGGAAAATCACCTTGGCGGTGTTGTTCTTATTCTTCTTCATTATCGCTGGTATTAATTCAGCGGTTTTCTTCGGTGTATCCATCGGTGAAGATTGGAAAGAATTGTTATTAATCTTGTTAGGTGCTTTTGTTGGTAACTTAAACAAAGTTGTTGACTATTGGTTCAACTCTGAAGACAGAGACAAAATGTTGATTCAAAAAGTTGACGAAGAAGATGGTCAATCTTTATCTAACGTAACATCAGTTGATTAATGAAGTGGATATTTTCAATATTATTATTGTTAGTATCCTCTGCTAGTTTTGGTCAGGGGTTCTCATATTCGTATGTGGACCCCTGTTCTAAAAAAACAAATACTGTTTACATACCTTCGGGTCAAAATTCAGTAACAATAAGTTATTATGGAGTAGCAAATACGTTTACTCAAGCCGATTTTCAAAACGGAACATTTTCAGCGTGGATGTATTCAGTATCCGCAGCATCAACACAACCATGTGAGGGTTTAAAAACACAAACACAAACCAATACAAATCAAATTATTACCAATAACATTATTTCAACACTAACAAGTGTGACAGCAGCGGCAACAATGTCCGTAACGAGTTCAATTAGTTCTGTTAGTTCTCAAAGTGCAGGAACTGCGTTAGGAAATAGTGTGAATAACTCATCAGATAACAGTAGTGGTGGGGGAAGTTCAAAAGAAAACAAAAATGGACAGAATAATTCAGGAAGTAAATCAAATAATCAAGAAAGTGGAACCTCAGGACAACCTCAAGGAGGTGGAACAACAACTAATTCAACTCAAGGGTCTAATAAGACAGAAGGAGGAAGCTCATCAGGTACAAATCAATCAACTGAAGGAGGAAATCAACCGTCTGGCTCACCTGTAGGGGGTAATACGGCTCAAAATCAACCAAATACGAGCCCAAATACAAATAAAACTGAGCCCAATACAGGGAATTCAGGGTCAAATACGGGGAATTCAGGTAATACCACACAATCAGGTCAAAATACAGGTAATAATACCCAATCGGGTACAAATACAGGGTCAAATGGGGGAAATAATACCCAATCGGGTACAAATACAGGGAATTCGGGGTCAAATACAAATAATACAGGTGGTTCCGGTGGTACAAATACGGGGAATACAGGGTCAAATACGGGGAATTCAGGTTCTGGTGGTGGAAATACAGGGAATTCGGGGTCAAATACAAATAATACAGGCGGTTCCGGTGGTTCGGGAGGTGGAACTGATACAAAAACCAACACAACAGACCCTACAACGACTCCTACGGACAGTAAATCAGGTGGGAATGGTGGAACCACCAACTCAGTTGCAAACGCTGCTGAGGCCTCATCAGGTGGTTCAACATCAAATGCATCAGAAGGTAGTGGTGGTGGAGGTAAAGGAGGCGCAAAATCAAATATTAGAGTGGGTTCAATCATTGGAACTGGTGATATTGTTGCAATTAGAAGTGCTGAAGATAATGCGAACTCATTTAAGGCAACAATGTCTGTTACAAAATCAAATACTGATAATTCAAGAGCTAAGGGAGCTTTATTAAATTTTACAACCGCAATCAATAACTCAAATCTTACTTTTTACGGAGCGTTTACGAATAAAGCTAAATCAAATACTCTAATTTGCGCCAATTCAACAATGATTAACTTTAATTATGATTTGTTTAATACAACAACAGTTCTTGAATCTCACAGATTTAACAAATTTTCACTTATGGGTGGTCTTAACTACACCATAGGTTCAATGGCTGAAACATCATTTAATAATATTTCAGCTGTTGGTGGTGGTTTTTACATGTTTAAAGTTAGTAAAAACTTATCAGGTAATATGTTGTTATTGGCGGTATATTCACCTTTTACAAAATTCTATGAAGGTACTTGGTGGCAATCAGGAACATTGTTAGTCCCATTTAGTTCTTGGGATTATTCAATTTCAAAAAACTTTAAATATAATGTCAGTTTCTCAGGAACATGGGAAGTTGGTAAATCTGTATTACAATATCAGATATTAACAGGTGGTAAAATAATGTTATAAAAATATGAAAAACACAATTATACTATTAGGTATTATACTCACGGGTATAATCAACCTAAACGCACAGGACTGTTACACAGTCAAAGAAGTTAACAACAAAACTGAAAATCCTGACCTTTCATCAAAAAGATTCACTTTCGGTATAAAACAAATGACTGAAGAGTTGTTGGGTGAAAAATTTACAATCTGTACTGATGGTAAACCTGTTGTAGTTAACATCACATCAATTGAAGCTCCGACTGTTGGTATTAACATTGGTCCGTTTATGATTAGAAAGAAAAATACAATTGTAAAAACCGAAATCGTTATCAATGATAAAGTTTATGTTGGTGAGGGTACCGCAAAACTTTCAGTTAAAGCATCTTTTGCAGAATTAAAAGATGAAAATTTACCATTTGAAAAAAGCGTTTTTGCATCAGCAGTTAAAAAATCATTACAAGACGGTATTTCTAAAATATAATGAAGTGGATTATATTCATATTAACTTTTTTCATATCACTGAAGTCATATTCTCAATCACCATTATGTGCTAGTAGACCAACAAGTTTTTGTTGTGAATATGTTTCAAGTGTGAGTATTAATGGAAAAACATTTGCAGGAAGTACAGGATTTAGTAATACATCTGGTGGTAGTCCTGCGGGTTATTATGATTATACATACACCAAAGATACTGTCCCAAGAATTAAAGCGGGTCAAAGTATTTCTATTTCATATACAGGGGTTACCAACGGTAACTACATGGAGTATTTCAAACTATGGATTGATTTTAACGGTAATGGTGTTTTAACCGATGCCGGTGAGTTGGTCCATAGTTCTAATTATCAATGGACAGGTACCAAAACAGTTACCGCAAGTTTCACCGTTCCAACATCTGTTTATAACGGTGAAGTATATATGAGATTTGTAATGCAATATTCAGGTTCTCCTGTAATATGTGGTACATACTCATATGGAAATACATTTGATTTCAAAACAAGAATTGTAGGTGCGACTGACCCATTTAGTTATACAGGATATATCTATAATTCAGAAGGAACTGGTATTCAAAGTATTCCCGTAGAGTTATATAGTAAATTAAAAACTGATGTTACTTACACTTCTTTAAATAGCGTAACAACAGATGCAAATGGTAAGTTTAGTTTAAGTTCAACTAGAGACGCTACCTTATATGATTTTCAATTGAGAATCAGTACTCTAACAATATCATCACCAATTGTTAATGATGCAAAATTATTTAATACTAAAGTAATTGAACAATCGTTTAATTCACGTGATTATTATAGAATGGATGTTAATAATGATGATAATTTATCTATAACAGATGTTTATGTAATTTATATGAAAATTATTGGTGTTGGTTGGAAATCAGGTGTTGTTAATTATAGAATTTTTACACCGACTGAATGGAGTACAATCAGTACATCAACAAGTAATTTGAAATCAACCTATTCAGGGACACAAACCATTACAGTCAATGGGTTAACAAATAAAGGTAGCTCTAATTACTATTTAGTGAGAACAGGATATAGATTCTAACATTATATTTTAAAATATATTTGTTTTTAATAAAGTTTGTTATTACCTTTGTTCCAATATGGAATATAAACATACCTTTAAAAGGTTTCTTCAGAGAATCGCCATTGATATTACACGTAAGTTGGACTATCGTACATTAGATAAGTCTACTCACGGGAAAGAATGTTTTTCAATTTGTCAGAAATTAATCGGTAATCCCGAATCAGAACTTATTGTATCACCATTAACGGCAAAAAGATACATTAAAAATGATGATTCAAATATCTTTGTAATTATACAAGGACGAACAGTTCAAATCATCAACCATATTTATAGTTATTCAATACATCTTGATGAAAAGACATATGAAAGGGTAATGGCAACATTCAACCAAGAACAAGAAAAAAGATGTCTTAAATTGGAATCAGAAGTAGAAGTAAACATTAAACACTCACTTAAAAATATAATTAATAATTTACAAAAATAATATGAACAAGTCATTTAAAAATACGTATAGATTAGGAATGTTGGTCTTTATAATCACAACATTATTTGCCAGCATTATTTTTGGTGCCATGTTTCGTTCTTGTAGTTCTGAACCTGTTGTCAACGTTAACGTAATGGACCGCAAAAATGAATCAGTTCACGATACATTCTACATGGATAGAGAAGTCACAAGAGTAATACGTGACACTGTTAGAATACAAATCAAACCTGTGGTAATACCAACCGTAAAACCTGTGGTAAAACCAACAGTAATACCAAAGACGGATACTACATCTAAATAATTTTTGGACCCTTAGCTCAGTTGGTTAGAGCGGCTGACTCATAATCAGTAGGTCACAGGTTCAAGCCCTGTAGGGTCCACCATGAATATAAATTTAAAAAACTTTTTGTTTTGTTTTGGAATATTTGCGTTAAGCCAAGTTTTGGTTTGGTTTCAACTGAATGGACAATTCTTTAATGAGTGGTTCAAAAAGAATACCTTTTTATTATCCCTTGTTGGTATTCCAATTAGTTATCTTTATATCTATGGTACAAATTATGGTGTAAAAGCATTTGATGGATTGCTGTGGCCACAAAGATTTTTAGGGTTTTCTATTGGTATAATTATATTTGCAATTTTAAGTCATAGTATTATGGATGAGACAATTAATTTCAAAACAATGCTGTCTTTATTCCTTTCTTTTCTTATAATATTAGTACAATTATTTATTAAATAAGACTATGGCATATTGTATTGTAAAATTGATGAAAAATACTAATGGTATTGAATTACCAGTTATCTTATTAGACAACAATGATGAGGTTTGGGAGTTTGAAAATAGTGATGTTGCTATTAAAATGGCGGAAATTTTAACAAAAAATTCTGATTCAGGTTATAGATATTACGTAAAAAAGGTTTAGTTTTGTAATTATAAACATGTCTTCGTAGCTCAGCTGGATAGAGCAACTGCCTTCTAAGCAGTAGGTCACAGGTTCGAATCCTGTCGGAGACACAAAAAAATACGGAGGTTTGGCAGAGCGGTCGATTGCGTCAGTCTTGAAAACTGAAGATGTTGAAAGGCATCCTGGGGTTCGAATCCCTAAGCCTCCGCAAAATCTTGGGACACCAACCCAAGATTTTTTTTTTTGGAAGATTACCCAAGTCGGTGAAGGGGGCAGTTTGCTAAACTGTTAGGCTGAGAAATTGGCGCGGGGGTTCGAGTCCCTCATCTTCCGCAGAAAAAGAACCAAGTTATTTGACTCGGTTTTTTTTATTTACTATCTTTGTATCAAATAATTTAATCATGACAAAATTAAAAGAATTTAGAGAAACCGCCCCTGATTGGATGAAGATTTCAATGTTAGATGTTTTGGAACTGATAGACTCATCCAAAACTAATAAATTTTTACCAATGTTGACACAGATAGTTAACAATAGTTATAGGACAAGGACTGATAATCCTCATGAAATTGATGACTATAGAAGAGAATTGGTACAAAGAGTTCCAAGTTTGAAAAATAAAATAAATACTTTTGGTAAGGGGACTCTTTTTACTATTTACCACATGATAGAACAAATAAGAGTTAGCGAACTTGAGACTATGTTGGATTTTATGGATTCGTATGAAAAAAATCAAATTAATAATGTCGACATAAATAATTTGAAAAATATTCAAGAAATTGAAAAGATTGTTAACTTAATATCAGTTAAAAATTTAATTAAAGAATATTCTAAACAAATAAGTGTTGAACTTGAAACGGAAAAATGGTTGGTTCTTAGACCCTTAACATATGAAGCTTCTGTAAAATATGGTGCCAATACAAGATGGTGTACCGCATCAAAACACAACCCAAATCAATTTTTTAGATATACTGAATTATCCATATTAGTTTATTGTATAAACAAAGAAACAGGGGTTAAAACTGCCTTCCATTCTTGGATTGATTCCCAAAAAAAACCTTATGATATTTCGTTTTGGAATTCTGCTGATGATAGAATTGACTCGTTATTTACTGATTTGGACGGTGAAGTAATAGATGTTTTGAAAAAAACAATTACTTCTTCTGAAGTTACGTCTAATAAAGAAATTGGTGGTGAATTTTGGACTAAATCCTACGAAAACAATGTTAGAGAAGAGAAATTGTCTGAAACACCCATAAGAGAATTAATAGAACCAGGTGAGGAACAAGGGGTAGATTATGCAATGGAACCTGAAACTGAACAATCAGATGCACGCGATTATCCCTTAGTGAATTATTAAAATTTTTATTAAAATACTAATTTAGTTTGCAATTTGTAATATTTATAAATTAGTACAAAAAAAATATGGATTGGTCAAAAATAATTGAGGTACTTTTAACATCATTCACATCAATATTTATTGCGCTTATTACTGCGGGATATTTTAGAAGAAGGGCTGAAAAAGTAAAAGAACAATTTTCTAAAAAACAATTAATGAAGCAAATTGAACATGACGAAATTGTTCATTACGCTTTAAGAGAATTGAGAAGAAAATACAATGCAGATAGAGTGTATGTTTGGCAATTCCATAACGGTGGAAATTTCTATACATCATCTCCAATGCAGCGAACGTCAATAACGTATGAAAGATGTTCTGAAGGGTTGGAAAGAAAAGCCGAAAAATATCAAGGAGTTTTAATCAGTAACTTCACAGGATATATCAGAGATACGATGGAATATAAAATGTTCTATCACGATGTTGAAGAACTTCCTGATTTTGCAATTCGTTCTTTAATTTTGAGTAATGGTACATTTTCACACGCCGCAGTTCCAATCTTTGATAAGGCAAATCATTTAACAGGTATAATGGCTCTTGATTGGGTATTCAGTGAAATACCTGAAGAATATTTAACTGATGGTCAATTCAGTGAACAATTTAAAAAACAATATACTGCTGAAAGTAGTTCTTTAACACAATACTTATGAAAAAAATTCGTCAAATCTTAAAAGAAGAAACGTCTGACCCATTTGCTGGTGTTCCGAATGATTTACTATTTGATTTTTTACAAGACTTTGAAGGTGAGTACAATGAGTCCAAAGCAAAACAATTTTGTAAATATTTGAGTATTAGCTATACTAATGAAAATACTTCTTTTTTTGATGAGTTAATTAATTTAAATCCACGTGTAAGCTCACCTGATGAAATTATTAGACCCAAAAGAAAAGAATATGAAGTTATATTTGAGGTTAAAGAAAAACTATGGGTTAAGTATGAAACAATAACTAACACATTTAGTTACAATAAAGAATCTGTTGAACGACAAGTGTATGATGGTTATATAGGTTGTTTTGATGGTCCTGAAAGACCAAATAGTCGTGAAGTGTATGATTCTGAGTTTTTAGATGAAAATGCTTACGTAACTGAAATTTGATTATATAATTTTTAACAATTATCCTTATTAACTTCATATGAAATATAACGTAGTAATTTCAGGCATTAGTCAAAAAATTTCATTGGGTTCCGTTTCCAATGAACAAAGAAAAAAAATTATTAACTTTTCAAAAGAAACTAACATTTCAGTTTCTGAGACAATTTTCAACGAATTAACCGATGTTTTAAATTGTGAATGGTCAGACATTTGTGACATTGACATTATTGATGGTGCAATTCCTGAAGAATCAAAAATCACAATTTACGATGAATTTGATAAAATTGTTTTTGACCGAAAACTTTCAGAATTAAAAACAATAATTGATTTTGAGGAACATGAAGAAAATGCAATTCCTGATACTATACATCTTTTAGTAGTACGTAAACAGAAAGGTTCGCTGTTAGATGAAATTATTTACTTGGATGAAAAAATTGATTTGTCTAAAATAGAAATTGTTTGTGATACATTTACGTTGACTGATGGTTCAGTTTATAGTTGTATTCAAGGTTTCAATTATGGAGATGACTTTTATGTCCTCAATCCATTAGACGTGTGGCATTACCAATTCCAATCAAAATTTATTTAATTGTCTTATTGACAATTACCATATATTTATGTATAATATTAAAAAAATGAAAAAAGTATTATTTGCAATCGTAATGGTAGGAGCCTTAGTGGCAGCTTGTAACAACTCAACTGAAACTACAAATGTTGACTCAACTGTTTGTGATTCTGTTATGTGTGACTCAATTAAATGTATAAACAACTGTGATTCATCTATGTGTGATTCAACTGTGTGTGATTCAGTTTGTGAAACAAAGTGTGAAGTAAAAAAGTAATTTAAACCTATCTAAATAAAAAAACCCCTCTTGTTAAGGGGTTTTTTTATGCTCTTCATATTTATTCACATGAGAGACGCTAATTTCGTTAAAGGTACCGTTATCAACTATATGGATGAAGATTGGACGGTAAGTGATTTTTATTTTTATCCAGGTAATCCAAAAATTTATGTTGGACTAAAAAAAAATGGTATTCAAATGAATATTGAACTTGATTTAGTTAAAGATTTTATCACTAATTTAAACTATAGTTTAGACCTACAAGAAAGTTTTTAATATCGTTTGTTGCTCCTGTAGCAAAGAATGATTCATATGCAGTTGTGTATTGTAATTTAATACCTAATAACTTATTTAAATCAAATTTAACCCACGATTTTGTCATAAGTATGTAATCTGATGTCTCACCTACTTTTGGTTGATACAGACACTCTACAAAGTATTTTAACTTATAATTTTTCATCTCACCAAAGAACTGTGCTCTTGGTGAATGACGAACACCTGAATTTATAATTGTTGGGTCAACATAAGTGTTATCATAGTATAAAACACCATATGATAATGTGTTTTCCAAATACTTTGTTCTGAAGGTTGTAATACCGCCACCAACACCAGTTTCAATACGTTGATTAATTTTCTTTGATGTTAATTGTGATAGCTGACCAAATGTGAATACAGAGTAGTTCTTATCTATAATTCTTGGTTGTACCCTTAACGTAAAATCATTGATAAGGATGTTTTTGTTGGTTGTCATCAACTGATAGTTAGTTGACATACCTGTCTCAAACTTTTTCCAATTGACACTGTTAAACGTTGAGAAAACAATGTTATTCTGTTGGTTGTTATTTGCATTGTTCATTGAACCTGTTAAGTCCACATTATATTTGTAAGTAATTGAGTCTTGTCCCAAAACAAAATTTGACAATATAAGTAAGGGGATTAAAATGTATTTTTTCATATAATAAAAAAGGGGGTTCAAGACCCCCTTAGTAAGGTTTATTATGCTAATAAGTGATAATACTCTTTGAAGTGTTTAATTCTATCAGGAAGTCCGATAGTACCACCGTTTACTCTTTTTGTAACTGCGGTTACCGTAGCGTCATCAGCTCCTTTGTCAGCAATTGCATTCAATCCGTTCTTACTAAAGAACCAACCTGCTGATGCTAATGCGTATTTGGTAGCAACCAAATCAGGATTTGCAACCGTATCTTCACCGATTGATTTTGCAAAAGATGTGTAGTTTTCTTTTCCTGTCAATTGGATGTAACCTCTACCTCTGAATTTGTAACCTTCTTTTGTTTCCTCACCACCGTTACCCATTCTTCCACCATAAACTTTTGATGCAATTTTTTCAGGGTTTCTTGCGTATGACTCAGCGATGTTACCAGGGAAATATTTAGGGAAAATCTTCTTGAGACCATCCGCTGAGTAATTTAAGTTTTCTTGTGTTGCTTTGAATCCACCTGACTCGTGACCACATTGTGCCAAGAAGTGAGCCAATCTCAAAGGTGTGTTGATTTGGAATTTTTCCATTACAGTTGGAATCTGTACGATTACAGCTTCAGGAATGTGTCCTTTTAATTTTTCCAAATTAAGTGGGCCACCTTTAGGGATAACAACATCTTCTTTAATAACTGATGCTGACAATCCTAATTTTTCCATTGATGCTGGACCGATAATACCGTCAGCAGTTAAACCATTTTTTGTTTGCCATTCCTTAACAACCTTTTCAGTGCCAGAACCGAAATCACCGTCTGCGGCAATTCCTAATTTTGATTGAAGAGCTTTTACCTCTTCTCCTTTTGAACCTAATTTTAAAATCATATTTTTTCTTGTTTATTATATATAAATATTTGGTGGATTAGAAAAATGGTTGTATATTTGTATAAGGAAGGAAGACAAACTATGAAAAACATAATCACCACTATCGCAATGTTTATCTTGACAATCACCGCTCAAGCACAAGTCTATCAGTTTCATTGTAAGGGTTTCTACAATTTTGAACATACTTCAGGGTTGAATTCTATGGAAGTTTTGAATAACAACCAAGAAACCAAATTGATGGGTGTAACATCAAATGTTGTTTTTATCTTTGATTGTGTTAAAAATACTATGACCGATGTTGACTCTTTCAATAAATCAGTAGTTGTAAGACCAATCATTGATTCTCATTCTGAAAATAATTATCAATCATTTACTGTGAGTTCACGTGACGGAACTGACTATCTTTATATCTTTGACAAATATAACCCAACATTCTTGATGTGTGTTTGGAGAAAAGATTTGTTCATGACTCAAGGTTGGGTATCTTGGTTACCCAAAAATCTTAAATAAAAAAGGGACTATTTGAGTCCCTTTTTTTAAAATAATGTTAAATATTTTTTAAGCTAAACCTAATTGATTTTTTTGTGAAAAATTCTTTAAATATGGTAACGCTTGTTTAACCGAATCTGTTGGAATTACATTCATTCCAGCCTTTATTTGTGCTAAATAAGTTAAACCATCTTTTAATAGTTTTAAATCGTTAACCATTGCTAATACTGCAGCGATTGAATTTACATTACCAATCTCCCTACCACCCATCATAGTTCTGTAACCTCCCTCTTGACCTAATTGATATCCAAGTATTGACATTGATTTGTTAAATTGATTAATTAAATCATCGCCCCAAACACTTGCTAAAGCCGTTTCAAATTGTGGTCCAACCAAACTTTTTTCAATACCATTTAATTTTGATGACATAGTTGCCAATGTTTTATAATCCAAAGGTAATTTTTCATTAACAGCTAACATGTCTTTATCAAACATTTGTTTTTGTTGGTCAGGTGTAACCTCACCAGTTCTAACTTGCTCCTTAGTTTCAACTTTTTCAATTTTTAAACCATTTTGTTCATCACCAAAGGCAACACCACTATATTCATTCAAATAATGTCTTTTAGTTGCATTTTCATGCATTTCTAAAATTCTATTTTTTTCGTCTTGGTCAATATTAAATAATTTTCTCATATTTTTGTGATTTACATATAAATACAATTAATAAAGAAAAAATTGTGCAATTGGAATATTATTTGTATCTTTGTATAAGAAAGGAAAATAAACCATGAAAAACATAATCACCACCATCGCAATGTTTATCTCGACTATCACCGTTCAAGCTCAATTTTTGACTAACAACTCTTTTTTTGAGATGTTTCAAGATTCTATCAACATGTATAGAAACTCCTTAGGTTTGACAAATGTTGTTTTAGAACCAAAATATAAAAACTTTGTTGACCAACACACTTATTATCAAGCAAGTTTGGGGTATAGAACTCACGGTGAAGGTAATTTTACCTTTGAGAAAAGGGTTGAAAAAGAAATTAATTTAAAAAATATTTCTTGTTATGAAAATTGTGGTGAACGTTGGGTTAGTGAGTTTAACAATATTGGATTTGGTGTGTTTGTAATTTTGGATGGTTTAAAAAAATCACCATTACATCATAAAAGTCTAATTGAACCTACCAACACCAAGTTCTACATTTCTTGTTATAAGAAAGATGACACTGTTTATTTCACTCTTTTACTCTCAGAGTAAGTTAAATACTGGTCATTTTATATTGTGCGATAGGGTCCAACCAAACAATATTTGAGTCTTTATTGTATTCTTTTTCACTCTTATACAATTTATCATTATAACCAATAAAACCTTTTGTGTTAGGAAAATGTGATTCATACTCATTTCTTATTGAGGGTTTACTTGATTGATAATATTGACCAACATAATTCACACAGTTTGGCGTTAAATTACTTTGAGGATTTTCAGTTAGAGCATTCAAAAATTTAATTGCGTTTGTTATTTCATATGTTCTCAACACTCTATTTCCAAAATAAAAATCATATTGTTTACACTTTGGATTATTTGTTTTGGGAACATCTGATTTTCCAAGTACTTCGAGTATAACTTTAATAAATTGTTCTTTAGTATAATTAGGGTCTTTAGAACCTTTTGCCGGGTCCCAAGGCGTTTCACCGAATACAGGTTCTGTTTTATTTATTGTAACGTTAGGTAAATTACCAAACTTTTCTTTAACCACTCTCTCAATCTCAGACATTCTTTTTTTTGCTAAATCCCCTAATGGTAATTTTTTTTCTTCACTGAAATCCACTTTTTTATCACCGGTGGATGGATATTTTTCTCTATCGTAGTTTGGTACTTGAGATTCTCCGGCGCTAATCGTTATATTTGTTTTTTGTTTTTGGGGAACAGTCTTGAGAAATTCTTGAATTTTAATTATTACAGGGTCAAGTTGTTCTGAATTTTTTATTATGTATTTACCTGAATCAAATGTTGCTGACAATGGTATTTCAATTTTTTTTTGTGAAGTATCTTGTTCATTCAAAGATGTTCCAAGCTTACTTTTATGTGATTCATGTAAACCACGAATATTATTTTTTTCCTCTTCGGATAGTTCAAATAAATTTTTCATAAATATTTTCTAATATAAATATCATCAATAATATAAAATGTATAGGTATTTATAAACAATGGACAATAATAAAATAAATGAAATTCAAAACTTATTAGAGGATGAAGAATTCAAAGTAGATGGTTTTGAATTTAAATTATGGAATATTAGGAGTAGTTGGGTAGATTCTTTATTTTTTGATTTCAAAGTTCATAATCCCAATGATGAGTCATTTTGTCGTCAGTGTTTAGAAGATTCTTTATATAATGAATTAAAACCTTATTTAAAATATCTTGGAATTGAGGAGAAAGTTATGGTAAACATTTTTGACAAAAATGAAAAATTAGAATCTTTTTATATTACTGATGATTTTATAAATGGTTTGTTTGATGAAATAAAAAAAATTACGGATATTAACCATGATGATGAATATGATGATTTGGTAATTAAAATAAAACAAGAACCAACAAAGATTACTTTGGAAGAACATACGACTGGAAATGCTTTAAATATCACAATTTACGCCAAATACATTGACCATTACATTACTCGTGATGGTAATTTTGTTAATCTTGGTCCGTTAAATAAAGGTAGTATATGGTCAGTTTTTAAGGAGTATAATAATTTTGGTGAAGAGTGGTATAATGATGTAATCACAAACTATGTTGAAAAATTTAGACCTATGCAGTGTGTTGGTTTTTTTATTGAAACCATTTTCATCTAAGTTCAAACTTGATTGTAATATCTCTAGCAATTGATTTAAGTCCTGTCAACTCGGTATAAATCATTTGGATATCTTTTTCAAATCCTATAATATCATAGTTTTTTCCAAAACATTGTATGAATGGCCAAAAACCTATAGCATCACCTTCCTTAAATTTTTCCTTACATTCACTTTTAATTTTTTTGTAAAAACCTTCTTTGGTTGTTAAATGTAAATCACAAATAAACATTCCCATTTTAATACCGGGACCTTTGGTAATATCAACGCGCTCAACAAATGGATATTTTCTTGGTAGATAAGAATTCAAAGCCTTTTGATACCCTGTGCGTGTTATTTCCATGATAATAAATATCATTTATTAAAAAATAAGATATTTATGTTTAACACTATTATGGAAAACAAAAAATTAAACGAACAGCTTAATAAAATGAAGTCATTAATGACTGAACAAGAGGTTCAAGAAGATATGTTAGATGACATCAAAGATTACCTTTATGGTAAAGTACAAGGTGTATCAACTAAACTTGGTGCGGCATTTGATGACTTGATTGATACAGGAGACTCATCTGAGATTAAAAGTTCATTTACATTACCTGACAAAGATGCAACAGAACTTACACAAAAAGAAAAAATGGAAGTTTTTTCAAAAGTTAAATCTGATGATGATTTTTATAAAGCAATTTTATTTGGTATTGGAGCTCCAACGTCAAAAAACAATATTGATTTTCTTCAGTTATGGAGAATTGGTGAGATGGGAACTGATGGGCCGAATAAGAAAAAAATTACAGCAACTAATAACCCATTCAACACAACATACAATTATAGTATGGACCCTGAAATTAAAAATTATAATTCTGTTGGTGTGAAACATTATTCAAAACCTGAATATGGTATTGATGCAACAATTAAAACTTTGAAGAACGGTTACTATAATTGTATTGTTCAAAGTTTAAGAGATAGTAAGTCATTTAATGAAATTGCTGGGTGTAGAACAAGAGATGGTAAAAAAGGTGAGTTAGATGTTTGGGGAACTGGTTCAAAAAATATGTTATCTATAATTGAAAAATATAAAGGTCGTGAAGACACCGCCAGAAAAATTGACCAAGAAATACCAAAAATGTCTTAAAGACAATCTATATTAATATCAAAATACAATATTAGTCTATCCAATCCTAACAGGTTGGATATTCTTTTTTTTATATCAGACTTGACTATTTGTAAGTTCATTCCCTCTTGATATCTCCAATCCTCAAGTTTTAAAGATAACCACATACATTTCTGATTCATGTCCTCAAATTCATTTAGTTCAATAATAGAAAATTTATATTTTGGGTTTTCTTGGAAGTCGTGAATAATGTCCAACATCAACGTGTTTGTAATCATGGACAATAGATAAACAAATTAATTTATTGTGTAAATAAAAAATCCCCCACCTTGTTAGATGAGGGATTAATTAATCTTTAAATAGTGTTATTAAAGTTTGTTTACCTGTGGATGTCTTCCAAGTTCTGCGTGTAATGCTTCAACTGCCTTAATCAAGTTTGTGTACTTAGTTTTAATTGTTGGATTCTTAGAATAATCTATGTTGTGATAATGTTTTTCAAATTCACCTTTAGCTTTAGCCAAACTATCATATAATTTTTGTGGTACAGGTTTTTCGGCTTTTGGTTTAGTTTCTTTTTTTGGCTCTTCAGTTGCAGTTGCCTCAGGCATCGGAGACATACCCTGAACACCAACCAATTGGTTTTCGTTAACCACTCTATTAATTAGGTCTACTAATTGCGATTCTGATAATCTTACTGTTTTCATAATTCTTTTCTATATAAATATAACAATTTTATTTGTTTTTCATTCTTGATAATTTTTTTATTAATTTTTCTAATTCAAGTTTCTTTAGTTCCAATCTTTCAATTTCGTTTTCTTTATTGGTACCGTAAGAAAAATGTTGTTTTACTTTTTTAATTTGTGGTGAACCAGTATCTTTTTTAATTCCAAAATCAAAATTTGTAATCATTGGTTCCTCATAAAATCTAGAGTATGCGATGCCATCTTTAACAATTCTATTTTTTTCATTTGCAAAGATTATAAACTGTTCATCATCAACAAACATAATTACTTGAACGTTTGCCGGTTTGTATTGTGTTGGGTTGTATGAACTTGACTTGATTTTATAATACACCGTTCCTTCAGGGTCCGTCCATCTTCTTGACATCTTTGTATCAAATGGTTTTACTTGTGTAGAAAAAGATGCGCCATTAGGAAGTGTAACAATAAGGTCCTTACCTTTAGAGAAATCTTCTTCAGCACCTGAACAAAATTTTTGTAATGTTATGTTTGGTAACTTATCACTTAAGATTTTAATGGCTTGTCTTTCACGGGCTTCACCTTTTAAGAAGGTTTGTAAATTGACTCTAACTAATTCATTAATGTATCTACCATTTGGTGTAAATAAGTCTTCTGCGTTATTTTTAACCCAAGTGTATAAATTATTTTCATCACCTGATTGTGCATGTAATTCTTTTATCTTGTTGTGAACCAATGAGTTTGTATCAAATCTATTAATAATTGACCAATTGTATTTTTCTTCACCAGGATGTGCTAATTCTTTTGGACCAATGACACCTTCTTTGGTTTGACATACATCACTAAATTCAGGATATACCGATTGTACTGTTGACCATTGTGTTCCTGTCGGAATATTATAACCATTACCCGTATATATGTCTCTTAGTAACGGTCTGATAGTCCTCATCATTTCTGTATCGAAACGATAATTATTCTCAAGTATAATTTCTTTTAAAGAATCCAAAAATTTCATCATATATAAATACTTCAAACTTTTTTTTAATTCTTTGGTTTTTTTACCAGAGGTTTGATAATTATTATCTTATTATAATATAATATATATTAATATTATTATATATAATATATTTTTATATAACTTATATCTAGAACTTATATGGATTTTTTGGTAAAGTTTTTGTATCATTTACTTGATGTCTATTCTACTTTTAACCTTCGTCCAAGTACTTACCATCATTTCAGTATATGAGCTCGTCAGATGGTCTGTAATGAGTTTATTTGATACATTTTTCTATGATATCACTATTAAAGAAAAACCTGTGAAGGTTAAAACTTGGAAAGACATGACACTTGACCATTATAGAAAACAAATCAAGAAAAATCAAAACGAACTTTATATGGAACAAAAAACCCCTTCGGGTTGGAAGGGGTTCAAGTGGTTACACAAAATATTCTAAGTCGTCATCTCCGTCATTATCCTCATCGTCTCCGCTTCTATACAAGTCCAATAACTGTTCTCCATACACATCCTTTATGTAGTCAATCAAATCTTCCTCTATTGCAGTTCCAGCATAGTCAGAAATTAAATAATAAATAATGTTATCAGCATATTCAAACTCATCTGAAAAATCAGATGCGTATGTCGTGTTTAAAATTTCTTCAAATTTTTCAGATTGAATTAAAGAATCACCAATATCATCAATACTTTCATCTTCATCCATCATTTCATGGATTGTCACACCACCAACAGGTACAGGTGCAAAACTTTTATCTGTCATTTGTGATGGACCGTGTTTTTTTGCAATTTCTTTTAAAATCCTATCCAAAACCATCATACCACGTTCAGGACCAAATTCTTTAAAATATTTATTAATTGCTTTGTATAAAGACAATTCCGGTTTATGTTCATCCTCCATTAAGGTGATATTTTTTCTAATTGATTCTTTAATTGATTTCATGATTTGTTTTTTATGATAAATATAAGTATCTTTGTCTTATGTACGAATTAATATGTTTTGGTTGGTCATTTTGTTTCTTCAGACTGTTAACCTTAAAAAAAATGCCTGCGATTACTTTTGGGGATGAAATAAAGATGTTATTTGCTTATGGTATTTGGTATTCTATCATATCAATAATTTTTCTACTAATTTCGTATTTGTTGAAGTAATACCAAATCACAAGTCACTTATATTTATCAATACATCATGCGTGATTTAATTAAAAAAATACTTAGAGAAGAAGTTGGGGTACCACGTGGGATTGTGGATTCTGCACAAAGGTTATATAACGATATTATATCAAGATTAAAAAGAAAAACTATAACAGGTAATTCTAACTTTATTTTAACTTTTAAAAATGTAAATGGGAAATATTCGTTTTCTGATTTCCAAGATTTTGAAAGTATAAAAGTTGAATTTGAATTTAAAGAGTATTCTGAAACTGATATGCACAAAGGGATATTAATTTTAGGTATGGGTCACAACGGTCAATCACGATTAGATGATGGATTTGAACTAATCAATCTTGACACGGATAATATAAACCTTTCGATAGATTTAGCAATTCCAGAAACAATTAATGAAATTGACAATAAAATTATTATTAAAACTCTTGAGGATAATAAACAAATGATTGTTTCTTCATTGTCACATGAATTAAAACATGCTTATGACGGTTTTAAAAAACCAAGTGAAGGTTTAAAACAAAGGTCACAATATAACGTATATTCAGGTACTCGTTTTGGTATTGAAGAAATTGATGAATTTGTATACTTCCTTTATTTTATTACCGTAATAGAAAATTTGGTAAGACCCTCTGAAATTTATAGTTTAATGCAACAGGGTGAAATTTCCCAAAAAGATTTTTTAAATTTTATATCAAGTAACAGAACGTATTCAACACTTAAAAAAATAAATGAATTTAGTATTGATAAGTTGATAGAATCTTTAAAACAAAAACCTGAACAAGTTGATAATTTACTATCAAATGTTGAAGATTATGAAATGCCGGATTCAGTAGATGAAAAAATAAATGATTTATTAAAAGTTATTTATTTGGAATTACAGAAAAAAACATTACAGAGAGCTCACTCAATGTTAACAAACAATTTCTTTGAGGCTATGTTTGGTTTGTCAGATGAAAAAATGAAGTTTTTAAATTCCTTTGAAAGTGAAATTTTAAAATTTAAAAATAATCCATTGAGATATTTTGAATTCCAAGAAAAAAAGTTTAAATTTGTAAGTGAAAAGATGATGAAACGATTGTCAAAACTATATTCTTTGGCTAAGCCAAACCCTATTAAATTGGTTAACAAAGACCCAATGACATTTGAGATGAGAATGTTGGAGTCTAAACCAAGAAATATAAAATCTTAATATAAAAATTGTGGACATAATTAGTGATTTATCACGAATACGAACTATTTTATCAGAAAACAAAAAAGAAAATTCTGATGAAAAAGAAGTTTTAATAGATTTATTAACTTTTTTAATTCCTGACCATAGTGTTTACAGTCCTAATGTGGTTTATTTGGATAGGAATTCGGATGATTATCAAAAATTTTACATGCAATACAGTGTAAATAGAGAACATACTATTTTAGAAAAAGAAGAATCTTACGATGATGATGACGTATTAAGTACTGAATATAAAGGTACGGTCTATCTAACAATAGAAAAACTCAACATTCTTGACGAATATAATAATATTTTGGTTGAAGATGCTGACTGGTACGATGTACCTGAATATGTTTTTGAAGAATTTGAAGGTGAATTGGGTGTTTTGTGTCACAGATATGGTCTAAATGTAGATTTTGACTATATTGTAGAAGATTAAATGAGGTTTTATTTCATTAATCTGTTAATATCCTGCATAATTAACTGTTGTTTTGATTGAAGTACTTTAATATTTCTTTCCTGCTCTTCAGTAAGATTCACTTGTGTAATCTTAATATCCGCAATTTTGTTTCTTAGAACGTCAAATTGTGACATTAAATAATTATATCTTTGGGCTTTTTGTTCGTTGTTCATAATATAAATGTAGTTTTATTAATTTAAAAGTATAGGTTTAATCATTATTTTCACAAATTGCTTGGTATTCATCCATTAAAACTTCCCCATATTTGTAAAATAACTCATCATATAAGCTTTCAATATACTCTTCTGATGTTGGTTCAATAATTTCTTGTGAAACCGCTCTTGATATTGTGTAATTGATTATAGCTTCAGCAAAGTCCAAATCATCGTCAAAGAAGTCACAGTTGCCTTTATAATCATCAATAACATCAAATAATAGGTCCGATAAACCATCAGGTAATACTGATTCATTTAAAACAGATTCATTCATATATTCACCGGTATACATATAAATATCAAAATCAACATCGGTATCAAAATATTTTTTTACTTGCCCCCAAATTGTTTCTTTTAAATCATCCCAAATATATTCAGGTATATCATCATATCCATACATTCTCTCCCAAGTATCTTCATCCTTTAAACCAACTAATAATCTATCAACAATTATATAAATGGTACCCTCATATTCAGTACGAAATCCTTGATAGAACGCCATATTCTCTGATTTAGATTTCCAAACAACACTTTTTTCTACATGATATTCTATGGACACATCTAACGTTACTTCATCATAAGTGTTATTATATTCTGTGTTGTATTCACCAAAATTATGATTAATAAATTCAGTAATCATTTCACCAACATCATTTTGTTTCTCAGATTCTTTTAATGTATCAGAGTTTGTAACATCAGGTGTTTGATTGTTTAAAAATTTATTTTGACTATACTCAATAAATTCATTTAACATCATAGATAATTTACTGTATAAATTTTCTCTGTCAAATTTATTTGCGATTAATTTAGAATTAATAGGGTTATTTTTGTCATCATAAATAATAAGTCCTGATGGTGATTGAAATCTACCACCCAAATAATTCATATTCGGTTTGTTTAAATATAAACCAAATTTCGTGCTACCAATTTTTTCAGATAAACCATTATCTTTAATTATTAGATAACCTAAACTACCTGTGGTGTTATGTTTATTAAACCATTCCTGACCTTCTTCATCACGTCCGGTTGTACACCACTTAGTACCTGAACCATATTTACAAGATGCATCGTGTGTTAAAGGTATAACCAATAAAAAATTATCATCTTCATATAATTTTTCATATTCATCAGTACCAACCTTAAATTTTTCGTTGATGGTTTGTAATTTTATTGGTTTCATTAATCATAAATACCTACCGTATATAAAAGATAAGTTTTAAATTAATAATTAACACTAATACTTGGGTGTAAATTAAATTCTTTAGTGAGCATTTCTCTTATATTACTGGTTATAACGTATTTACGAATATTATGTCTTGAACGAGTTTTAAAAGTAATTTTAATTCTTGGATATAAATCGTCATCTCCTCGTTTAAATGAAATACCATGAATTGAACCATCGCCAATTTCACGAATACGTGGTTTTATTATTTTTTCAAGAACTTTTTTATTCCAAATTTTTTCATCATCAGATTCAAAAAATACTCTAGAAAACACACTTTGATTTTCTTTTAAAAAACCATAGTTTATGATATCTTTTTTAATCTTATAAAAATGTGATTTAATATCGTTTGAATTTATATAAAAATTATTTGTGATTAATTTTTCGTAATTAAATTTTACATGAAAATAAATTGTTATATATCTTTCACTATATGTTAATTGATAATCAAATTTTATATTATCTGAAAACATGTTAGAGTCACTAAACCTATTTATAAAATCGTATATTAATTCTTGGTCAGCCATAACAATACAAAGATACTAAAATCATTTGAATATGCAAAAAATAATTACTAACTTTGTAATATGGATTCTACTTATGAAATGGTAAAAGAACTTATTGACTTTAATTCTGAGGGAGTTGACACGTATAACCACAATGGAAGTACGTGGTTAATTTTTACTGACCAAAAAAAATGGGTCATAGAATTAACAAAAGAAAAAACTCTTTGGTATAACTATTATTTTTTTACAGGTGTTTTCAAATACCTTTCTTTAGATGTTGTTGAAAATCAACATTATATAACCAAATGGGTTGAAGATAACGTAATAAATGGGGCGAAATACACCGGAGGATTAAGAATCAAGGACCAATCTTTGGTTGAAGACACCATAGGAAATGGGGTTAAATACACCATTGATATTGAAGATACCATAGAAAATGGGGTGAAACACACCATAGACACCACACATCATAAAAACAAATATGTTGAAGACACCATACAAAATGGGGTGAAAGAAACCAAAGGGGAGTATTATAAAGAAATTCAAAAAGTTGAATACACCATTCAAAATGGGGTAAAAGACACCATAGTCACCTACAACAACTTCAATTCCCAAGTTGAAAACACCATACAAACTGGGGTGAAATGTACCATCCCCCAAAATAATAAAAGTCATGAATACGTTGAACACGCCATACAAAATGGGGTGAAACGCACTATTGCCGATGACATAAGAAGGGGTTGGCCGATTATTGAAGATACCATACAAAATGGGGTGAAAAAAACGAAACGCAGTTATGAGGGTTCAAGAAAACAGAGAACAAAAGACACCATAGAAAATGGGGTGAAACACACTTCTAACCGTAGGCTGGTTGTATCTAAAGATATTGAAGACACCATTCAAAATGGTGTTAAACGCACCTTACAAAAGAATATCAATCGTATTGGGCAAGTTGAAGACGCCATACAAAATGGGGTGAAATACACACATCCAATGGGTAAAGATAAAGAATCAATTGTTAGTAATGATTTTGGTATGAACGAAGCCATTCAAAATGGGGTGAAACATACACAAGGTAGTATTTTTGCTAACCCAACAACAGTTAAAGACACCATACAAAATGGGGTGAAAGTTACCTACTCAGATAAGATTCCTCATGAATATGATTGGTCTAACCAATTTACGGAAGAAATTGACGACATTATTCAAAATGGGGTTAAACACACCGAAAAATCTCTACAAATTGATGGTTCTTGTGTTATTGAAGATGTTATAAAGGAGGGGGTGAAACATACTGAGTATGGTGATTGGTTAGATGGTGATGAGAGATTGGATGATATTATTGACAATGGTGTAAAAGAAACAACACCTGGTGGTTATTTGGGTTCCGTTGAAATGAAGGGTAAGACAGTTCATCAGTTTGAACATTCAAAACAAGATGATGATGTTAAGGATGTTATTAAAAATGGTATTAAACATACTGAAATTTCTTGGAGTAATTTTGACAGAGTTGACGATGTCTTGGAAAAAAGTATCAAAAAAACTGAGGCGGCTGCTTTGTTTGACGAATCAAAAATAGATACGGTCATCAGTGAGGGTATTAAAGAAACTCATGATGATGTTATGCCTCATACAGGTAGGGTTGAGGGTGTAATTAAAAATGGTGTAAAGAAAACCGTAGACGCTTTATCATCAAGATTACCAAACCCTGTTAAAGATGTTATTAAAAATGGTGTTAAAATATGTATACCCTCACGTACTCCACTATACAACCCAATGGATTTTTCTGTTCAATATCGTGAAAACCATAGATTAGATGATGTTGCAAGTGTTTTGGAAAAAGGTATTAAAGAAGTACAACCATTACCCTCTCAAGAAGGTAATATGGATTGGGGTAACTACTATCACAAACAAGAAGATAGAACCAAACCTCACACGAAATATGTTGATGATGTAATAACCAATGGTATCAAAAAAACAAAGGCAATGGATGAATGGGTTAATACTGACCGTATTGTGGATGGTGTTATAAGTAAGGGGGTTAAAAAATCACCAATTTAATGCAAACGTTTTAATTATAATTCCATAACGGTCTTTGAAGTACTCAGATACCAACGACTCAGATTTTTCTCTACTTTCAATAGAAAAGTATTTTGTTAACTCGTTAACAATGTCCTCACTTAAAAACATTTTTCCCCACGAATTTTTTTGTGCAATTATATTTTTATCTAATACTAAATCATCTTTTCTGTATATACGAAGATAACTGTCCTCATCAGTAATATTAAAACCACCATAGGCCATCTGTACAATATCATCCATAACTTCAAACATGCTTTCCTTGTTGTCCTCCTCAGATTCATTTAATGAATCTTGATTTTGTTCTTTCCAAAATTGTCTAATTTTATCACCAACCAATTTCTTAAATATTTCCTCATACTCGGCAACATCTGACCAATCAATATCATAAATTACCTCAGGTAATAATATCTCAATTACATAATCAACATAATCGTTTTCAGGATATTCTTGAGCTTCTTCACCAATATCGGTATTGTTTAACATCTCATACAAGACATCAGATATTTCTGACAACCTTCTTCTAACTGAATTAGGTATGATTTGTTCAAACTGAGATTCGGTAATAATAATTTTTCTTACTGACTCAGTTCTTAATTTTTTACCACATTTTTTATTATAGTGATTAGCAAGGTAATTACCAAATAAATCAACCATGTGATAATAAAAACTATCTCTATCTTTGGAAGATACATCTATATCTTCAAGATAACCGTATGTCATCATATCACAGGCTTCTGCAACAAAATCACCAGCGTTATCAAATTCACATGGTATCATATGATATTCAATAATGATATCCATTTCTTCTTTCATAACATCCATAGACATTCTTCTACGAAGATATGTGGAGATGGTCTCCAATAAAAATGTTTGATGTTGTGATTCGGTGATAATGATGTTCATTATTTAATTTTCAACATTTCAACAATAGGTTTACCGTATTTTAAAATAATCCTTTTGCTATTTATTTGTGAGGTTTCAAAAGATTCCATAACAAAAGGACGATTGCCAACCTTTGTCATAAACTGATATTGGTTTCCAAACTTTAAGGTACCAAAAGTTTCTTTTTCTCCATAACCAGGAAAATCACTATTGTTTGTTCCAACCAAATAAGAATTCTTTCCGCCTCTTTCCAAAATGGCAACAGAGTCCTGACAATACATTTCACCCAATTTAATAATGGTTGAAATAAAGTTAGAATCATCCTTAGTGTTAACAACAAACCAAGAATCTTCCTTAACCTCAACAGAATTATCCTGTAGATAATTTTCAATATAGGTACCTTTTACTTTTGTAATATCATACCCCATCAACATTAACGCTGATGCCAATTCACGATTACGTTCTTTATTTTGAAATGTATTTACCTTCTCGTCTGAATCATCACCATTCAAACAATTTATCATCTGAGCTCTAAAGGCTGTAACAATGGCACAATCATGATTTAGAATATGAGCGTAAACTCGTGATAAACTCTTTTCATTAATTTGTTCCATATCCATAAATACAAAGATAATACAATTTATTTAAAATAAAAAACCCCCAACATAAGAAGGGGGTTTCATTGATTTATAATTTGTTTATTTCTTTAAGTAACTACCATGTGGCGGAATTGGTGTTCCAACAGGATACGGAGCTCCTTCTTTAGCTGCGGTTATTGATGTCATACCAGATTCCACAGGAAGTGCGATACGTAATGGAACAGCTGCTTCGTTAAGTGGACCATAACATTTTGCCAATACAATACCGTTATCCAATGTATCAATGATGGTACCTGGCATTGCAAACATATTACCTTCACTTGTACTTGGTTGGTCAGTATTCACAATGAACGCTCTATTGTTAGGTGTCATATATTCCCAACCTTTAGTAGAAGGATTAAATTGTGGAACTTTGGTTGTTGTATCATAATACCAAAATAATGACCATACGGTTTTATCAGTTCCATCAGGGGTTTGGAAATTCTTTTCAATGTTAAACTCACCCCATGTACCACTGATACCTCTCATTGCCAAGTTTGAAATTGATGGTCCGTTTAACACGGGACAAATTGCACAACCTTCGTTATACTCAACACCCTGTACAATAATTTTACGTCCTGTTGGAACCGCTCCTGATGCACCACAGAATGCGAAAGACCCCTGGTGAATCTGTAATACTTTTTCAAGTTTTGCTTCTTTTACTTCCTCAGTTTTTGTGCTACATCCAAATAACATGGTGACAGCAACAATCATTAATAATAAATTTTTCATTTCTTTTTTATTTTTAAATTTAAGTATACCAAAATGTTTGTAAATAAACCAATTTGTCTTATCTACAATTTTTAATTTCCGAATAGTATTTTTCGCTTAAATCAACATAAACCATATTAAGGATAACCTCAAACAATAACTCATAATCAAAATTATCAATTAAATAAAATTGTGGATGAAGTCCATCCATAATCTGATGTATCACCCTATTAACATACCTTTCACTATTATCATGATTACAAGGGTTAACGTCTTCAAGTGACTCATTATATTCACGCATGAATAACTCTTGTCTTCTTAAGAGCCATTGTTTCATTCGTAATTTATTGTGTTGGGATTCTGTTATAATAATCTTCATTAACTATAAATACAAAGTTAAATAAAAAACCCCCAACATAAGAAGGGGGTTAAAGATTACTTGTTAGATTCTTTTGCTTGTTTTAGAACCTCATTGTTTTGTTTAATTCTCAAAGCAAATTTCTTGCTCATTTTTCTACTTTTTGAATACGTACTCTTTGAACTTTTCATAATGGATAAATATTATATTTTTGATATTTGTTCTTGTAAGTTCATTATGGTTCAATTACTTCTGTATCTACAAATTGTTCTTGCCAAGATTTTATGTGTCCTTCACCTATGAAATAAATTCCACAAACAAGATTGTTTTTAATGTATTCTCTTCTTTTTTGTGTTGCAATTTCTGCCATGTTAGTCAACAAATTTTTACCATCTTGGTATCCAAAATTATCTGTTTTTGAATCAAAATTTCCCCACATAACATCAAACCCACTTTGAATAAATTTTCTTATATTTTCAGGTGTCGGTGCACTTTGTAGTAATGCCATTATATTTTGTGTGTTGGGTGTATTTTTTATTTGTTCAATAAACCATTTTTTATCATTTTCATCAAAAGATAAACTACCCTCCCAAAATAACTTTGACCCATCACCTAACATAATTAAATCATAAATTGAATTTATTTTCTGACCACTATTTTTTAATATGGAAAGTTGATTCAATAAAATTTTATCTTGGTTGATTCCATCCAACGAAGCTTTGGTTTTCTCATCAACAGCATTCCCATTAGAAAAGAATGTATACATAAAATACTTTTTATCCGGGTTAGTATCTTCAAGTTTTGGTTCGTAACTTCCATGCTTCGTGATATTATTTAACCCCAATTCTTCTTTGAAGAATCTTTCAATGTTTATTAAATCAGGTCCACCTATTCCTTCATAGTAATATCCACAGTTAGTGGCAACCTGTTTTATTTCTTCAATTTCTGAAGGATTGATATCATCCTTTTTTAAATAAACTGGATTTTTTTCATCAAAATGTGTAACTCCAATTATAAAACTATTAAATTGTTTTCCTTCTTGACCTTCTTGATATGGCTGTTTAATTACAAATCCGTGATTAGCCCCTTTTACTGCAGGTTGATTTTCATCTTCAGTAAGAAGTCCCATCATTTCTTTAATCCTATGTATGTTCTCTTGTAGGTTCATATTACTATAGCTCTAATTTGTTTACTTCTTATTCCTTCAGTGGTGTGACCAGAATAAAATGACTCACCCATAATAAATATCCTTTTTCCTTTATGTTCTTCCAAGAATGATAAAATGAATTCCATTGCCGTTAATATTGTATCTACCATTTCGTATTGAAAATCATCTTGGTCAATTAATTCTTTTCTTATTGAATTAAATTTTGAGGTCAACTGGTGTTCTATAATTCGAGACACCGTATTTGTTCTTGCTATAAACTGTTTTCCATCAATGTTACTCAAAGAAGTTTCAATTATTTCAAATTCATATGTTGTATCTCTCCTTATTATTTTTTCAATTTGATACTCCAATATTTCGTTAAGTTCTTTTTGTAGGTTCATATTTTTATAATAAGTTGTATATATTTCTTAATTCACCTGTAATTTCAAAAGGTTGGGTATCTTCCCAATCTTCAATCTTATTACTCATGAATGGTTTCCCACCTTCAGGGTTTACTGCTAATGTTACATGTGGTATTTTGTTCTGAGATGGAAAGCCTTCAACCCTAACCGCAATTGCCATGTCACTCTTACCTAATTGGGTAACCACAAGTGTTTGAACACTACCTAATAAATTTTCATCTTCGATTCCCCTACCCATGGCTATTGTCATGTGGTGCGCATATTTTTTCCATCCATCAGGAATTTCACCTCTGAATCTATCTAATAATAGTTCACTTGATTCATGGTCTAAGACGACTGCAGAATAACTTATTGTTTTTTTTTCTTCATTAAGAAGTCCCATCATTGATTTAATTCTTGATATGTTTTCTTGTAGGTTCATATTGTATAATAATCTATTTCTCCACCTTTCATTTCTATTGAGTCAATTACTTGTTGGTATTTTTCTTCATCCCAATTACTTTGTGTATATTGAACATATGGAATACATTCAATAAATGGTCGGTTGATGGCTTCTTTTCTCCACGGATTGAGTTTTAATTGTTCATCTGTAAGGTTGAGAAGTGTTATTACACTACAATCACCCTCCCAATTTGGTTTTGTGACTCCTCCTTGTCCGTCACCTGGTTCTGTGACAAATATAATTCCATCATCCACAAGTTTTTGTATATCAAATGTTAAACGAGAATCATCCATTCCCATCATTTCTCTAATCCTTAATATGTTTTCATGAAGGTTCATAATGGATAAATATATCAATCCATATTTTCCATTTCTCTATTTGTTCGTTCCATTTCCTCAGGTGTTACTTCATTTAGTAATTCTTCTATCAAAGGTGATGTATACTCACGTGCTTTATTGTTGGTCATTCTTTTTTCTTCTAACCAATTGGTTAAACTATGACTTGTTTCATTACTTAATGATTCATCAAGTTTTTGTTCAAGTTTATTCAGGTCTAAACCATTTTGATTATTGTTGCTCATCTTTCATTTCGTTGTAGTTTTCCATTTCCCATTCCTCTTCCATTTTATTGTAGTCAATTATAGATTGCTCATGGTTATATTCGTAGGTTTGTTTGTAATGCTGATGGGCTTTATTCATTGCCTCTCTTATTGTTTCCTCACTATACTTTCCTTCCCACTTTTCTGCAATTTCTTTAATCATTTTTTCTTTCTGTAGTTCTTCATTTACATATCGACCGGTAACCACATCAAAATTATATAGTACTATTATGGCTTGTCTGATTTCCTCTTTTAACATTTTTTCAATGTCACCGGATTTAATGATTCTATCGTTGCTCATTTGCTATTTCAATTAGTTTTTTAAGACAAGCAAGTTCCGCTTCCTCGTAGGACTCAATTAGTATATCAAAAATATAATCACCACCCCTTATTGCAATATCTTTAACATCGGTAATGTACCATAAATATTTTTTCGGTAAATCAATTCTAAAACTAATCCAACTTACTAATCCACGTTTATCTCTAAACCATCTAAACGCTTGTGAGAATGTTGGTGCGTTTATCCATCCGGGTCTTAACCATGTCTGGTCAGTTGTCAGAACCATTCTAATTTCGTGTTTTGGTTCCGGTGACCAACTCTCTTCCCAATTGCAAAAACACTTTTCATCAAATCCAAGTTCTTTAAGTGCCAATGCTTCTTCGTAGGGGATAAAGTCTTTTTCCATATTATTTGTTTTTAGAGATTTCAATTAATTGTTTAAGACAAGCAAGTTCGGATTCATCATAAGATTTTAATCCTTCTTCTTTATGATATGTTTGAGTACTGTAGTTAGCGATATACTCTCCCGTTTTAGAATCAAGTGTTTTAGAAGTAGAGAGTTGCATTACTATTTGAAAACTATCACATAAAATTAATGCGGTGTACCAATACTTATACCTAAACCAACGGAAGGCTTGGGAGAATGTTGGTCTTGAAACTATATACCCACTTGTATTATAGTTTTTATAATCAAATGCATTTACACCATGTGTCGCAACCATTTCTAACTTATCATAACAGGTATTACAAGGTTCATCAAAACCAAGTTTTTTAAGCACCAATGCTTCTTCGTAGGGGACAAATTCTTTTTCTAACATAACGATACAAAGATAAAATAAATAAATGAAACAAACAACCTTTTTTTGGGATGGACATAATATGACCCATTAAATAAGAACCCATATAACGGACGAAGTCCGTCGGACGGAAAAATTTCCGGCATCAGAAAGAAAAGGGGGTAGGGGGATTTTGGACGGTTTCCGGCATCATTCAATCTTCCTTATCCATTAATGTATAATAATCAATAAGACAATACCCAACATACAAAATTACCGTTATATACCACCACAAATCACCAATAAATGGGTCCGCCTTTTTTAATATAGTATTCAAAGCTACGATAATCATCGCACCAATGCACAACTTAAGAACATATTTTATATAATTCCACATAACTTATTCATTTTCCAAATATTTCCAATGTGTAGGTTCTGGCCATTTTGGCATACCCTCCACCAATTTTACACTCCAAGTTCCACTTTCTAATAACCAACCCTCGCTAACCCAATCATCACATACTGCTGCACCAGTCCTTAACAATCCATAAGATAATTTCACCTTAGTTTTTGGTGGGGGTAACTCCTGTTCAACATCTATCCAATCCATAGTTATTTCTTTACTGATTTATGAAATCTTAGAAATGTGAGTTCAGTGCTTTCATCAAATGATTTTCCCAATTCTTCTTTTAAGTTTTTCAAATCTTCATATTGACCAAGAGCAACTCTACTAACGAAGAATGGAGTTGACATAAGAACCTCAATGTTCATATTACGCATATTTTCAAACGCAGTTGCTTCGTCATATTCAGATTTTGTTTGGTACCACAACTCCTGATAGATTTCAATTCGTTGTGATTCGGTCTTGCTGTATTTCCTTAACAGGAATAAAAATAGTCTTTTCATATTATTTTTTTTGTAGTCAGGACAGGATTCGAACCTGTATACGTGGATATGGTATCTACGGTGGATTACCCGCCTCACCTCACCACTTATCCTTGCGTCTACCATTCCGCCACCTAACTATTTCTTTAATTTTTAAAGTATGATTTAATTTTCAACCATACTATTTCAGGACAATTGTATAACCACCAAAAAAACCAATATATCTTTTTCATATCTTTTATTTTGTTTTTTGTAGTCAGGACAGGATTCGAACCTGTATGTCAACCTCTACGACAGAGCTGTTCTTATTAACCGTGGCCAGCGGGTTTATTACAGTTGTAGTTGACTATCTATGTAGCGTCTAACCAATTCCGCCACCTGACTATATTTCTTTTGATTTTAAGTAATCTTTAACAACCTTTTCTACTGTTGGGTCTAATTCATCACCAGAATCACATATTTCTAAATGACCATAACCATCAACATGTACTTCTTTAACATACTTGAGAAAATCTATCAATTCTTTTTCCATCTTATTTTAATTTTAGTAGTCAGGACAGGATTCGAACCTGTGTAAAGTTTACAAGCTTTAACTACCACATTCATTAGTGGTATGCGTTATACCAATTCCGCCACCTGACTATTTTTCATTTATAAACGGATTGTCCCCATCTTTATCAAATGCTCCAAATAACCCTAAGGTCAAAAAGATTACGTAGATAAAACTTAAAACATATCCTATTGTTTCCATACAACAAAGATAATAATTTCAATTCAAATAAACAAGGGATATATAATTTACTTATGACACAGGACACTTACATCCTGGTCTACAATAAGGTAAACTGAAATTAACACCTAACACCTTAACCAAGTCCCCCCACTTTAATAGATACTCATCAGTCATCCATGTATATAAATCCTCATTGTTGTATTTCCAATTCTTAATCAAGGCAGATAATTTTGGTTTGGTGTTAATATCCTTAAACAAATTAACAATATCACCTGAACCAATACCCTCCATCGCTGATTTCATTTTCTCACCAATTGGTTTAACCATGTTCCAATCATTTGACGTTGATGTCCATGTCTTGGATTGGATAAATAATTGTTCAACCCTTTCTTGGTTATCATACTCACAAGGTAATTCATCAACGGGACTATCCTCAGGAAACCCAATATTACGACCCCCTGAACTCTTAGGTGCCTTACTTAAGTTAAATCTACCCACAGGTGGTCTTGATGCCATTGTACCAATAATTGACTGTTCAGAATATATCTTAGCCAATTGTTCCTCAGTGATAATGATTTTCATATTCAATAAATACCCCCAACTAAGAAAACGTTGGGGAATCAAGTTCATTCATCTTTTCCCAATGTAACATAATTTTGAACCTGAACAAATACTTCATAATTGGAATTAACTCATTGACCCTTTTATAATATTCATTATGTACAACACAATCATGTTCATAAGTTTGAACAAACCATTCAGATAGATTACGAGATGACATATTCAAATATTCTTCCTTGTGTTGTGAAACAAGATAGAATGGATGATTATTTAAATGATAAGTCAAATAAGAATCAATATTAGATACCCTTCTCTTAATTGACGTTGAAATCTCCATATTACAAAGATACCAAATTAATGGGAAATAAAAAACCCCCACACTCGGTAGGGGTTATTAATCTTACAAATTACACCATCCAAGACAAACTTTACCAAATGTAATTTTCTTAACAAATAAACAGATAATTTTTTTCATAATTAATATATTTTTTAGTCTCCGTATATGTTAGAAAGTTTTCCTAAAGAAATCATTGATATAATATAAGTTACTATACCAACAACTTCAAAACCCATTCCATAAGACACAAATGTTGCCAACAATCCTCCAATGAAAACCTTCTGTAAAATTTGTGAAAGTTTGTGTTTGTCTTTTTTTACTTCCTCATCATCCATATCCTCATTCATTGACGACATTTGTTCACCATTATCAGCATCTGGTCTACCAGGTTTTTCAACTCCCATACCCCCACCTGAAACTATTTCGTTTGCAACATCAATCATCATATCTTTTAATTGTGTTTTACCATACTTGTCCAACATCATTTTCAAAACTCTTAAATCTCTACGACTCAAAGAACCCTTAATCATTTCTTTTTGCTCTTGGGATAGTCCTTTTTCAGATGCTTGGCTGTTTTCAGTCATAACCCTTTTTATAATTCTGTATAAATCGGATTCAGTAAGTTTTATAATCTTTGTCATAATAATATTTTTAATTATAAATATATTGAAAAACAAAAAACCCCACCTGATTAGGATGGGGTTGAAATCGTTTTAAATATATTTTTTATCTTTCCCATTGACCCATCAGGATATCATCATATTCCATACGAAGGTCATCAATATCAACACCCATATCTTCAAGTTCACTTTCAACAGGTGAAAATACATCTTGCATCCAATCGTATACGTCATCATAATCCTCTTGTGGGGTTGATTCGGCTTCCTTCATTAACATATCAATAATCATCTCAGGTGTAACCTCAGATTCTTCTTTAATAACTCGTCTAACAATACGAGCTAAATCTGATTCAGTAAGTCTTATAACTTTTTTCATAATTGTCTTTTATATTAAATATTCCAAAAATTTTTTTTTACACTTTGACCCCTTCACTTGAATAGGGGGTCATGTTTTAAAACCCCCCCTCCCACCATTTACAAATATAGGAAAAATTTCCCAAAAATTCTATTTCACATATAGGGGTCCCTTTTAAGAAGGGGGGTCATGTTCCCGAACGGTATTTTTTATAACCATATGTTCCCCATCCATATAGTATATTCCCGAACGGGAAATTAAGAATGTTTAACGATTATACAAATCATTTAAACTTCCCATATTGGTAATGTGTACTTCTTTAGGGGTCATACCAAACTTATCTGAAAACCATTTTTTAAAAAAGTCATAGAAAAGAAGATTATCAGTTACCGATGGAAAAATTTTTTTCATTCTAATGTACACCCTTGAGTCAATCCATAATTCATCTTTATCTAATACAAACTGCATTATGTAATTATTATTATTTCTTGAGTAACGAACTAATTTATAACCATAATACACATAAACCCAATCTCCTATCCTTTTTGTTTTTAGTTTGGGGTATGAAACCTCAAATACATTATCAAGGACATCAAAAAATTGTTCCTCTGTTATTATATAATCCATATGGTATAAATACACCCGACTCAGGAAAGGGGGGTTCCAACTTCCCAATAATTTTTTCCCAAAATTTCTTTGACGGGATTGTCCCCCCTTTTTTTATCCACAACCCCTATATAAGGGGGGATACGGGAGGGGGGACCCCCACCCACAGGGGGTAATAGGGGGGTCAATGGTCCATTATGATGGGGTCCCTCCCCATTTTAGAGGTCCATTAGAATACCCCTCCTCTAATGGGTTATAAAGGGGGGTTAGGTATATGGGGTGTGTATAACTTTATTTTTTTATTAACTATTTTTAACAGTATGGTAGGGGGATTTGTTTATGTCAACTATATTGTGTATCTTTGTATTGTGATAATGATTAGGTTCAGTCACGGGCGGGGAACAGATTGTTTCGTGGGGTGTTCTAAGGGACTCTGCTTTTTACGTAAGTAAAAAGGAGCAAGGGAACCTGCCTTATATATTATATAACCCCTTACTATGGTGGGGGCGAGCTACCTCTGATTCCTTCAGGTAATGTATTCCCCGCCCGTAGTCCTCTACCCGATTTCCTACAATACAAAGGTACGGATAATATGTCAGACCACAAAATTTATTTTACATTTTGTTTTTCCCCTTCCCTGTTGTATCTTTGTGTCTATGTATAATGACTTGTTAGAGATGAGAGATATCCTGAGTGATATAGCGTCAGAGCTATATGGTGAACTCTATGTGTGTAATGATAACTTTTGGGGTTCCCCTACCGAAAGGGAAATGTATAAGGTTGAAGAGTCACTCTCTAACTTGGGGTTTAAATATATCCCCTCACCTGACATGATGTCCCTTGTTGACATGATTGCCCAAGAGAAGGGGATGAAACGTAGGGACTAATATACTGTGGGATAAAGTGGGGGACCATAAAGTGGGGTTATCACACCCATAACTTATCCACCTGACACCATGTCATATGTGGATAACTATACTGTGAGGGGGAAATATGTTGATAACTTTTCATTGAAATATTTGGAATTGTCAAAATGTCAGTCACGCTTTCGCTACGACACAATCCCTTTGGGGGTTTATGGTTATCCCA